>Ga0209121_10001537_pt1 | contig 24169 bp, 13 predicted proteins | sample Cruoilmetagenom3_FD_187292 | JGI IMG/M metagenome (GOLD analysis project Ga0209121, IMG submission 187292) | Oil polluted marine microbial communities from Coal Oil Point, Santa Barbara, California, USA - Sample 3 (SPAdes) (version 2) | ecosystem: Environmental > Aquatic > Marine > Oil seeps ... | reverse complement strand
TTTCAAAGCTTACAAGAACGTGAAATTGTGAGAGTATTGGATCCCTACGGCAACTTGGTGGTCAGCCCATTTGGGAGAAACGAAGATGCCCTCCCCCTGAGCGAAGAGAATCTCAGTTACCTTCTTGAAAACAATCCCGTATTCGAGACGGCAACAGTCTCAGATGAAAATATGCTGATCTACAATTACCCCATCGAAAAAGATGGGGAATTAGCCTATATTGTCCAGGTTGCCCGTTCACTCACAGAAAGAAACCGCACGTTGAAATCACTGGCTACGACATTAAGCATCGCTGGCGCTGTTACAACTTTCATTGCCTTTGGCGTAGGGTGGATTTATTCAGGCTATGCTCTAAAACCCATTGATCAACTCACACAAACCGCAAAGAAAATTGGTGCGGAACGTGACTTTACACGCCGTGTAGACCATACCGAAAAAGAGGATGAGGTAGGACAATTAGCAAACACATTCAACCAGATGTTAGCACGATTGCAGGAAGCCTACCAAAAGGTAGAACATTCATTAGAACAGCAGCGCAACTTTGTTTCCGATGTTTCACATGAATTGCGAACACCTCTTACAACTTTACGTGGGAACCTGGGATTATTAAAACACGACCCCCCCATTCCTGTTTATGAACAAGAGGATATCCTTATCGATATGGTTGAAGAGAGTGATCGATTAATTCGCCTGGTTAACGAACTTCTGCTTCTCGCCCATGTTGACGCTGGACGCAACCTGGCTAAAGAGGAAGTAGATGTCAAACCTCTTATCGAAAAAATAGTTCACCAGACAAAATATGTAGATGCAAGCAGGAAAATAAAATTAGATATCGGATCCAATCTTTCAATCATGGGCGACGAGGATGCACTCAAGCAAGTAATTTTGATCATACTGGACAATGCCCTTAAATATTCACAGAGTGAAATAGAAATAAGTGCAAAAACTGTAGGAAACCTGCATAGTATCGAAATTCAAGATAAGGGACCAGGTATTCCTTCTGATGAATTAGAGCATATCTTTGAGCGTTTCTATCGTCCCGAGGAAAACCAAGCCATCCCTGGTTTTGGTTTAGGTTTACCAATAGCAAAATCATTAGTGGAGGGAATGGGTGGTACCATTGATATTGAAAGTAAAGTTAATGAAGGCACAATAATTACGCTCAAATTCAATAATGCAAAACAATAACTTCTCCTTAAACACAATAAATGAAACATAAGCTTATAGTCTCGTATGATTCAAGTTTTTTCACACTAATTATTAAGCATTTCTGGGAGGTTTGATGATCGGTCTTGTTCAAATTCTGGGTGGAATAGCGCTATTTCTATTTGGTATCAATATGTTGAGCTCCGGTATCGAGAAATTAGCAGGTGAACAAATTCAGAAATGGCTTGATAAAGTCACCAACCATAAAATTAAAAGCGCTGTTTTTGGTTCCGTGGCAACAGCATTGGTCCAGAGCAGCAGTTTGATCATGGTGACCATGATCGGCCTGATCAATGCAAACTTAATGACCGTAGAGCAAGCCATCAGCGTGATGTTGGGGCAGGAAATCGGCACCACAATGACTGCCCAAATTGTTTCCTTCCACGTTGGTGACTTCCGCTTGTTTTTCATTATTGCAGGTTTTATTTTTCTTGAATTTTTCCCCAAGCGTGACTGGAAAAAATTCGGCGAAATCCTGATGGGGTTAGGGATCATATATTTGGGAATGGGGTATATGTCTTCATCACTCGATTCCCTCATTGAAATCCCATGGATCGCAAACTCGCTTCTATTACTTGGAAAGCGCTCATGGCTCGGGATCCTGGCGGGTACAGTGCTTACCGCAATCACACAAAGCAGTTCTGCTGTTTCAAGCCTGGTCGTCGCTATGGGCATCAGCGAAGCAATTACTCTAAAAGGCGCCATAGGAATCATCCTGGGCGCAAACATTGGCACCTGTATTACTGGACTGATCGCTTCTCTTCGTTTATCACCAACAGCTCGGCAAGCTTCGATTGCTCAAATCATCATAAACATCTCTGGCGTATTAGTCTTCCTACCCTTTATTTCCCCTTTTGCAAATCTTATTCAAGGCACTTCTGCGATATTAGCCCGTCAAATCGCGAATGCACACTCCATCTTCAATGTGGCAGTCAGCGTGATCTTGTTTCCGTTCACCAGGCAAATTGCATCCATCGCTAAAAGCCTTGCCCCTGTTGACCCAATAAAGGAAAAACAAAAAGCCACGCAATACATTGATGAAAAACAATATGCTGTTCCCTCCGTAGCCATCAATGAGGCAACACGAGAATTGTTACGCTTGGGAGAAGTCACCACTGAGATGATCACGTTGAGCTGCCAGGCATTAATAGAAAAAGATATGGCAAAGGCAGAGCGCGTTTTATATTTAGAGGACAATATCGTCGACCCGGTATCAAGGGAACTCGAAAGATTTATTAATACCCTGATGCGTTCAGCCTTAAGCAATGCCCAGCAAAGCCGCAGTTTTCAAATTAAAAATTTATTGGTCGATATTGAACGCGTGGGTGATATGGCTGAGGATATCGCGCAGTTTGCCCAGGACAGGGCGATAACAGACATACCCTTCACTGATGAGGCTGTCGCAGAGTTTGGGCAATTATGGCAGGATGCGCTTTCAACGTACACCCTATCAATACAGGCTTTTCGAGATAAGGATCAAGAGCTTGCAATAGAAGTGTGTCGCATTGAAAGTGAATTTGACAACACATATCTAAAAGCTCGCCAAAATCATATCCAACGTCTCGAGACTGGCTATTGCAAGCCAAAAGCGGATGTGATCTACACAGAGACTTTGCGCTTGCTCGAACGCATCAGCGACCATGCAGACAATATTGGCATTAGTGTGTTACAAAATTAAATTGATAAAACCACCGTGATTATAGACCGAATGTATTAATAATCTGCCTTTTCCACAATCTTATACACAATCTATCCACATTATCGCATTTTTCATGTGGATAAGTTGTTGATAACTGCGAACAGTCTGTGGAAAAGGACATCCTTCTTCATAGGTGTTCTTCTCTATAAATAATCTAATTAAAAACATAAGCTGCCACCTGGAAGGATGAGCAGCTTATGTTATCGAAAATTAGAAAACTTTGTCTTATATTGCTTCTTTTTCCAATTGATTATCTTTTGCCATCATTTTACGAATAATATTCTTGGTCAATTCAGCAGCAATAGAAGGGATTAACACCAGGGGTAATATCTCTAACCATTGTTTCAAACCCAAAGGCGCTGTATTGAAGATAGGCTGCAGGAAGGGAACATAAACTACAAGCATGATCAACACCAATGAACCTAAAACTGCCCAATTCATCAATTTATTTTTGAAGAAGCCAATTTTCAGTAAGGGGTAAAATTCCGAGCGAGCTGTGTATGCCCGGAATAATTCAGATATACTCAGGGTAACAAAAGCCATTGTTTCGGCAAATTCAATGTGTTCTTGGTCAACACTATCCCCAATGGCAAATGCGCCCAGGGTAACAGCGGTTATTGCAATTGTTTGAACCACAATACCAACCTGCATGTATTTGTTGATGATAGGCTCCTGGGTTGGTCGCGGCGGACGATCCATGATATCCGGGTCACCCGGTTCCGTACCCAGAGCTAAAGCAGGGGCGCCATCTGTGACCAGGTTCAACCATAGAAGCTGAATTGCAGTCAATGGTATTGGCCAACCGAATAAGGTCGCCAGGAAGATGATCATGATTTCGGCGGCATTACAGGACAGCAGGTAGTAAACAAATTTCCGGATATTGCTGTAAATAACTCGACCCTGTTCAACAGCAGAAACAATGCTGGCATAATTATCATCCGTCAGGACCATGTCCGCAGCGCCTTTTGCAACGTCCGTCCCCGTTATCCCCATTGCAACGCCAATGTCAGCCCGTTTGATCGCAGGGGCATCATTAACGCCATCACCCGTCATGGCAACCACTTCCTGGTTAGCACGCAAAGCATCGACAATGCGCATTTTATGTTCAGGGCTGACCCGTGCATATACATCCGTTTCCATAACATTTGTGATCATCTCATCATCCGAAAGGTTATTAAGTTCTGATCCCGTCATAACTTTTCGACCGGATCGCAATAAGCCAATTTCTTCAGCAATTGCACGAGCTGTATTGGGATAATCACCCGTAATCATGATCGTTCTAATGCCGGCATCCCGGGCTGTATTGAGGGCATCACTTACTTCTGTTCTTGCTGGGTCAATCATGCCAATCAAGCCAACAAACGTCAGGTCTTTTTCCAGTTCATCACTGTTAATTTCATCAGGCAAAACTGGCACCATTCGGTAAGCAACGCCCAAAACTCGTAAGGCATCTCCCGTCATTGCGTCATTGGCAGCCAGAATTTGATTTCGTCGATCTTCTGTCAACTCTACATTGCCGTTTTTGATCGTTTGCATATCTGAACAAAGGTCAAGTACAACATCCGGGGCACCTTTTATTGTGACAATGTACCATTCTCTTTTTTCTTCATGCACCTGATCCAACGGTGAAAGACATTCACCTTCTGATTCTTGGACTGAGTGAATTGTGACCATGCGCTTACGAACTGAGTCAAAAGGAATTTCTTGTTCTCTTGGGAAACCCGTGTTGATTGCCCGAGCAGAACAGCCAGCTTTATGCGCTGCCACCAGAATTGACCCTTCAGTCGGATCGCCAATCATCCGATAGGTCTCCTGGCCAGCCTGTTCTCCCGAAGGCTCAAGCTGGGCATCATTATTTAAAGACCCAATCCACAAGGCCGTTTTGACTGCTGGAAAATCGTTCAGAGAAATTACCTTTCCATTATTTGTAAAATCGCCTTTGGGCGTATAACCGCTGCCGGTGACACCCACAAAATTTCCGTCCGCCCAAATACGCGTGACAGTCATCTCATTCTGAGTGAGCGTACCAGTCTTATCAGAACAAATCACAGTGGCAGAGCCTAATGTCTCAACAGAGGAAAGCTTTCTAATGAGGGCGTGTCGTTTTACCATTTCACGCATACCCAGGGCTAAACTGATGGTCACAACAGCTGGCAAGCCTTCCGGAACAGCTGCAATTGCCAAGGATACAGCAACCATGAATAATTCTGTATAGGTTTCGAGAGCCTCAGCACTAAAAAAGTTCGCAGCCCCGGGTTGCAATGCGTAACGGGCAACGCCTATTACAAATACCAAACCACAAACAATCAGAGAACCCCATCCAAGCACCTTCCCCAGCTGATCCAATCTTTGCTGCAAGGGCGTTTGTTCATCTTCAACCCGCTGCAGCATGGTTGCAATCATGCCAAGCTGAGTGTTCATGCCTGTGCTGACAACCAAACCTTTACCGCGGCCGTAATTAACAAGGGTCCCGCTAAATGCTGTATTTTTCTGGTCACCAAGGGGAATATCCTTTTCTAAACGGATTTGTGCGTTCTTTTCAACCGGGACCGATTCACCCGTCAATGATGCCTCATCAATCCGTAGATTTACAGCCTCCAATAAACGAATATCTGCAGGAATGTAATTGCCCGCTTCTAAAAAGACAATATCGCCCGGAACCAGTTCTGCGGTGGGTACTGATACACGGTGACCATCGCGCAAGACGGATGCCTCCGGTGCTGCTAGCTTTTTTAGGGCAGCCAGGGAAGCTTCAGCCCGACTTTCCTGGATGATCCCCATAACCGCATTGAGCACAACGATCGCCATAATGGCTATGGCTTCGGTATAATCGCCGAGCAAAGCAGATATGATCGCGGCGCCCAGCAGCATATAAATCACAAAGCTATTGATTTGCGCCCAAAGCAATTCCCAAAACGTCGTTGGTGGGACTTCTTCTAATTCGTTGGGACCATATTTCTCGCGTCGTTTTTCGACTTCTTCGCTGGTCAGACCTTCATCAGGATGTGTTTCAAGCTCCTCAACGACATCTGCGCTCGACATTGCATGCCATGAGACAGAAACGTCAACAGTTCCATTCTTTTCAACATTCTTGTTTTCATCACCCATATAATATTCTCCCGTTTCAAATGATTTAAGTTGATATTATACTCCCCAATACAAAAAAGAACCTTAGATAATCTAAGGGATAATGATATTTTCCTGTAAATTGTTTTAAACCTTGCTTATTATATCTGATTTTTCAAAAATCTAAGTCTCAGACCTAAAACCCAGACCCCTTTTAACCACCGTACTTCCAACCGGCGCACCGATATCCCTCCCAATAACCGGGCATTTCACCTGGAGCAAGAAAAATATTGGCGCATCGATTTCAGACAATGTTTCATAATTACCCATCCCTTTTGCCAATATCAATTCAGCCCGGATAAATTTTTCGCGAAAATCTATAGAACTGAAAGGGAGTATTGTGCCAGGGGCCTGAATGCCAGAATCCATCACTGTTGCAATTTTATCAATCCCCGCTGCAAAGGCGTCCTCACGGGTTGCATCATTAAGAACAGGGCCTCCCCGGGTAACATAAGTCACGGGTACCGACAAACTCTCGATCAACAAAACATCAAATACGGTCTCACCAGCGTTATCCCCAATCAAAAGAACCTTCTTTACTTCTTGCAATTTTTTTCTGAGCAGCTCAATATCATTGATTGCTATGCCCTGTATGAGCACCCTTTCCACTTCTCCCCACAAATCATAATTCTTATTCAAGCCAAAATCGATGATATTCCCGGCAATGCTTAAACGGATGGCTGTTTCCAGCTTGTCGTCTGATGCATCAAGCACTTCACGCAGTTTTGGCAACAATCTGAGAGCTTTTTCGGTCGCTTCCTTTTTTACTTGAGAATAAGGATCCGGATTGCCGGTCATCTCCCGCACCAAACGATGAATTTCCAGCCCAATCTCTGGTGGTGTCGCACCAGAAGGGATCGCCCTCAAAAGATCCAGAACTTGAAAAACCACTTCATATTGTTGTGCCTGATTTGCACCAGCCATTCGAGAGGCTTCAATGGATTGACGCAAAAAACAAGGATAACAATCAAGATACGTGCGCATAAATCAAATTATAGCAGAGGAAAACATGGTAAATAAAAATTGAGGTTACCGCAAAGGGCAACCTCAAATAATTATAAACAATAACTAAAGAAACGAAACCTGTGTATAGGCTAAACTCGCAAAGTTTACGCCTCAGGACCAATATACGTACCAGACGGCAGAATGGTTTTCTTGGGAATAACAACAATCCCTTCTTTTACTGTATAAGCATCTTTTTCTATCTCCGTTCCAGGGGGGAAGGGTTTGATCGTCACATCCTGCCCCATGCGAACATTTTTATCAACAATTGCACCCTCAATATGACAATTTTCACCAATCTGGATCGGAATGCTTCCGGAAGAGTCATAATAATCCGCACCCATTAACACAGAGTCTTTAATCACACAACCGTTCTTAATGATGGAGCGCAACCCTACCACAGAGTGTTCAATGGTCGCATTATTGATCTTACATCCCTCTGCGATTAACACATTGTCTAACCTGCAATCCGATAAGCGGGATCCAGGCAAGAACCGAGCATGTGTGTAGATCCGCTGATCCGGATCATAAATATCAAATTGAGGTTTTTCGGTGGTTAATTCCAGGTTTGCCTCATAGAATGAACGGACGGTTCCAATATCACGCCAATAGCCGCTGAATTCATAACCAAACACTTTGGTTGTATCCTGGACACAATGCGGAATAATGTTGTATCCAAAATCATCAAAACCTTCCCCCTTCGTTTTCATTGTCAATACATCCACCAAAGTATCTAAATTAAACAAGTAAATACCCATGGATGCCAAATACGGCTTTTCAGGATCGTCCCTGGAAACAAAGTTATCCAGTATTGCTGGATCCTTGGGCTTTTCAGCAAAATCAACAATCTCTCCCATTGAATTTTGCTTGAGCAAACCAAAACGCGGGGCATCAGAGCGATTGATGGGCTGCACAGCTACGGTGACATCCGCGTTAGTCTCCCAGTGATACTGCGCCATTTTGGAATAATCCATCCTGTAAAGATGATCCCCGGCAAGGATCAGAACATTTTTTGACCGGGCAGATTGAATTTCTACCAATTGTTTACGAACAGCATCTGCTGTACCCTGGTACCATTCCATCCGCTCCATGGTTTGTTCAGCCGCCCAAATTTGAACCCAACCGGTATGAAAAGAATCAAAATTATATGTGCCTGTAATATGCTTATGCAAAGACACAGAATTGAACTGTGTCAGCACAGCAATACGATAAATATTTGAATTAATACAATTGCTGATGGGAATATCAATCAACCTGTATTTCCCTGCAATAGGGACAGCCGGTTTTGAGCGCATCATCGTCAGTGGATACAGACGCTTCCCAGCCCCACCGCCTAAAATCACTGCTAAAACATCATTCAAACTGGGCATGATAACTCCTTCCCTTTTCAAAGGATAACGATTAACGAAGGGTTTACTCTATTTTAGTCGATATTTTCTCCAACATGTCAGTTTATTGATGTTTTAATTAATGCTATGAATGTTTATGCTTTTCCACCATCGCCAATATCTCGCTTGCGGACTGCAAAGTTCCCTCGCTGACCGGGCCTAACATTTGCGCCAGTTCATTCTGCCGCTCAAGACCTTCTAAGAGCAGCGCTTGGGTATGGGTGCGCCCATCCACCAGGTCTTTGTTGACCTTGTAATGCTGATCGCCAAAGGCAGCCAACTGCGGAAGGTGCGTGATGCACATCACCTGGTGCTGTCGGGAAAGATTCCAGAGTTTTTCGCCGACCACCATCCCCACTCTTCCACCAATGCCCTGGTCAATTTCGTCAAAGATCAGGGTCGGCACTTTATCAGCCTTTGCAAGCACATTCTTAAGCGCCAACATTAAGCGCGATGTTTCACCACCGGAAGCCACTTTTACCAGTGATTTCAACCCTTCTCCACGATTGGTCTCCACCAAAAATTCCACACGATCGTAGCCCCTCCCATCAAAAGCCACGCACTGACCATTCTCCAATGGTAGGCCCGCCTCATCCGTTCGGGTTTCCATAGATACTTCAAAGCGCGCATTCGCCATGCGCAAATCTTCCAGTTCGGATTCAACTAAACGGCTTAATCTCTTCGCGGCCTCCCGACGTTTACAACTTAAAGCTTTCCCCTTTTCTGCCAATATGTCCAATAATCCATTTTCTTCCTGCGCTAAGCCTTCGATTCTTTCTTCAGCATGGGTAATTGATTCCAATTCCTCGCGAGCGTGTTGCCCAAAGGTAAGAATTTCTTCAATCGAGTTCCCATACTTTCGCTTGAGACTATTTATCAGGTCAATACGCTCTTCTACCCGGTTAAGAAACCTTGGATTAAACTCAATATTTTCGCTATAGTTTTGAAGATCCAGGGCCAGCTCTTGCAGCGCTGTCATGTTGTTTTCACTCCGCTCATAATATCCCTCGGTTGAAGCGTCAATTTTGGATAGATTTCGCAGCGCTTCAACAACCTGACCCAATAAATCACTAATGCCGGGTACTTCAGGCGTTCCTTCTTCTATCAGCATTACCGCATTTTGAGCATATTGGGCCAGGCTCTCAGCATTGGCAAGCCTTGTGCGTTCCTGACGTAATTCTTCTTCATCCCCTGGTGTTAGTTTAGCCGCCTCAATTTCTTGAATTTGGAAGGTGAGCATATCCAACCGACGGGCTGCATCCTGTTCGTTTTGCCTTAATAACTTGAGGTCTTTGCGCACCTGGCGAAGTTTTTCGTAGGATTCTGTGTAATCGGAAAGCAAGGCATGTACGTTGGCAAAATTGTCCAGTAAATCCAGATGATTTCGTACCTTCAATAACGAAAGATGTTCTGATTGACCATGAATATCAACAAGGTAAGCGCCAACTTCACGCTGCAATGTTGCTGTAACAATGCGACCGTTGATTCGGGCAGTATTTCGCCCTTCATTTTGAATTTCCCTGGAGAGTGTGATGTAGTCGGAGTCATCCAGTAAGGCTTCTACTTCAAGCAAATCGCACACAGCCGATTTAATGCCTTGCTCCAATCTAAAAGTTGCTTCGATCTGGGCGCGTGCTGCGCCTGTTCGGATAGCGGCTGTCTCAGCACGACCACCCAGGACTGCTTCTAAGGCATCAAGGATGATGGACTTTCCAGCCCCTGTTTCACCTGTAAAAACCACAAGCCCATCCAAAAAAGCCAGTCGCAATTCATGGATAATGGCGAAATTCTTAATACGCAGTTCAGTCAACATGAATAGATTTTATCTAAACTCCTTAAAGACGTCGACTTCCAGAGAGTCGGTAATATGCAGATGGAACCGCCAGGAACAAATATAAAACCTGGTAGGCAATCGGCAGCAAGCCAAATAGATTAAAGGATCCCATACTTAATGCTGCAATGAAGTTGATCAACAGCGTCACAATCAATGGGAGCCCGCCCAGAATCACCCCAGCGACAACAATTCTAAACAATTTTTTCCCCCGTCGTTTTCTTGTCACAGCCCGCACAACTTCGGCAACAGCAACGCCAGCGGCTGGCGCCAATAAAAAGGTAAAAAATCCAATTGCAGACGTCAACAGGCTGCCTAAAAAAGAAATGACAGCAGCGATCAGGAATCCCCAAAGATAATCGAGTGGCTTGCTGGTATCAAAAATCTTTTGCTGCTGCCTGACGCAATCCATGCAGCGGTAGCCTACAGGTGTTTGGATGGCTTCAGCAGGAGTGATAGGTTTCCCACATTTACTGCATCGCAGGGTAATTAGTTCTTCTTTGTTTATCTTTTGTTGTGAATTATTCTGATTTTTCATCAAATCTTTTACCAAATAAAGGATTATGTTCCATATGCATGGTGAGATGTCGATAAAAATAGCCCGGGTCTTCAAATCGAACCATTTTCAGTGATTTTTCATGAGCAAGGATCCTGACACCATCGCCAGTGGATAAATGTACAGGTTCCTGACCATCCACACTAACCACAGCCTCGTGCTTGGTCTTAACTCGGATAAAGACCGATGCTCCCTCAGAGAGCACAACTGCCCTGTCTATAGAGAGGTGCGGTGCAACCGGCATGAGCAAAATATTCCGGATCTCAGGCGGAAGAATAGGGCCGCCTGCTGCCAGGGCATAAGCGGTCGACCCAGTTGGCGTGGCAGCAATCAAACCATCAGCAACATAGCCGGTGATAAAAGACCCATCCAAAAATGCTTCAACTTCAATCGGGCGCACGTATTGACCCCTTGCAACCACAACATCGTTGATCACATCCGAAATTGATTCTTCCTCCCCATCACGAACACAATGCGCTTTGAGCATCATGCGTTCTTCGTAACGAAAATCTCCTTCCAGCAATTTTGGTAAAACATTCCGCCATTCCTTTCGACTTAATTCAACAAGAAAGCCAAAATGCCCAACATTAATACCCAACAAAGGAACATTAACTGGTGCGCACAAATGGCCGGCTCGAAGCATTGTGCCATCACCACCAAGGGCGATTAACAAATCAAAATCATTTTTCTTAATGGATTCTCGTAAAGCCGTATCAAAAAGAGATCCCGCCTGTGCTTCAACACCCTGATCCGCAAGAAATTGACTAACATTCTGAGCAACTTTGAGTGCTCCCGGGATATCCGGATGCCCCATAACAGCAATTTTTTTTGGCGGTGTTAATGGCTTTGTCATATCGACCTAATTATAGCTGTTTTTAATTTCTTGCTCAAATACGTTAAATTATTCATCTACACCCTCAGCAATCCAGGCCATGAACAAGGGATCACTCTCTGGGAAGCCAACTTCAACTTGCTGAAAATTTAAGCTTGGAAAAGCCAGATAATAAAGCGCTCCTTCTGATTGGAGGAAAAAAGCTTTTGAATCAGGCTGCCAAAATATCGCCTCGACATTATCTTCGGTCAGAGTCTGAAGCGGGTATACACTTGGCGGTTGATACAATCGTGCGCCATCTCCCCAGGTGAGCATCCAATTCCCTCCCGGGGACAAATCCGCAGCCTTTTCCCCGGGTAAAATCATATTCAGCCCATCGGAACTAAAAGCAAATAAACCTTGTGTTCCATTTGCAATGAACATCCCGCCCGAATCCCATTTCAAATCAATCCAAAGCCCACCCCTTTGAAGTTGAAAATCAATATCTTCTGGTCTCAAAAGGTAAACTCCCTCAACCTTCCCCTGTGCTTTTACACTTTCATTTCCCAATATCATTGCCATCGTGTGAGAAACAGGGTCTATTGCAACGGCATCAAATGAACCTTGTTGAATAATTGAGAAGTCAAAATTTTCAACGTTGACCCTTCTTAATGTGCTGGGTCCATCCGAAGTTAACGAATAACTGACAAAAGTCTGGGTGTTTAACCACCCCACAAAGACTTCCTCCTTGCTTCCTGCTATTGGCAGATAAAATGAATTCTGGTTGTCAAATTGCGGTACATTCACCCCCGTCACATTCTCTGCTCGCCATGTTTCCCCGCTGCTCGTTCTACCAAGCTCCTGTGAGATCAACCAGTTGTTGTCAAGTCCCCAGGTCGGTGTTGCATTATGTGTCGGTAGGCCATTCATCCGGCTGACTCGATTGTTCAAAACGTCAAAAATATACAGGTCACTTGATTGGTTGTCCAGAGCGGCCGAAAATGCCAGATAGCGGCTGTCCGGTGACCATGCAATGCCATCCGACCTCGTAACAACTTCCAGAACATCAAAGGCGCGTGTGCCTTCCTGGTTAACAATTTTCCGTTGGAGGAGCAAGGACAATAAAGGTGTTATCTTACTCACTTCTTCGGACATCAAATCAATTTTATAAAGCGACAGCTCGTCCGTCTCTGTGGGCGAACCAGCCCGGACAATTAATTTTCGCCCGTCAGGTGATAGTCCATTTTGTACATCTCCCCAATAGATTGGCTCTGGTAAATTTATCGTGATGATGTTCTTTGCCTCAATGTCGTATGCATGCAAACCGTCACCACCCGGAGCCGGATAAACCAGCCAGGGGCCATCAGGTGTCACTGTCGATTGGGGCGTGGATGTGGATACATTTGCTACCGGCGTCTCCGTCGGCGTCACGACAAAATTCTGATCTAGAATAGGCCCCTGGGTTAAAACAATTGCCGTGTTGGTTAATGCCCGCGCCTTTGCTGTTGGTGTACCGGACCATGAGGCAGGCCTGGGCGAAGTCAATTGGCAGGCAAAACCAACCCCTAATATGAGCATCATGAAAATCAACAACCTGACCTTCAATTTCATAAGGTCACACCCTCAATGAGTCTCCTTTGCAATAAGGGCTTTTTGCAGTGGATTCTATAATTTAATCCTCAAGAATCTCCAGGCTGGACATCGATGCTACCAGTGCTTTAAGCCCAAGACCTTCAAAATAAACCTCTACCGTTTCATCCCCATATTCCATGCGGCTGTTTCGAACAACACCCTCACCATAAACAGGATGTTCAACCCGCATTTTCGGGGAAAACCGCTGCATGGGCACCTTTGGTACTGACGATTTACGCTGCCGATTGTTAGGTGGGCCATAGGTGCTGTCCCATTGATATGTTCGATAATCATAAGTCTCACGCCGGCTGACTCTTGAACTTAAGTTACCGCGGGTCAAAGTATTTGGTATGGCTTCCAAAAACCGGGAGGGCTGCATGGTTTCATAACTGCCATAAGGACTGCGTCGACGCATCGCCCGCAACAAATACAGACGGTTTTTAGCGCGGGTCAAGCCAACATAGAACAGCCGGCGTTCCTCATCCATCTCCTCCGGGTCATCGCGTGATCGACTGTGGGGAAGATAAAGTTCATCCAAACCAATAATGAATACCCGTGGAAACTCCAAGCCTTTTGCCGTATGAAGGGTCATCATCGTTGGCGCGTCGAGTTCTTCGGGGAGAGTATCCTGGTCGGCAACCAGTGCCATCGTCTCAAGAAATGCTGCCAGACCCTGATCTTCATATTCCAGCAGGACGCCTCGCAATTCCATGACATTTGCCCAGCGATCCAGCAACTCTTCGTTATCATCCTTGATATATCCCTCGTACTCTGCGTCCAGCAATACCTGGTCAAAAAGGGTGGTTAAAGGGACGATGTCCAGAGTTTCACGCCAGGTGCGCAGCATCTTTGCGAAAGGGATCAATCGCCCTGCAGCCCGACCCAGGACATCCTCATGGGCTCGACCTGCTTCAGTACCTAGAGCCAATAAAATCTCTCCGGTGCTTTTCTCAACCCGCGAAGCACGAGTTTGAAGTTTTTCGAGGGTTACAGCACCAATCCCACGCGGTGGAAGGTTGATAACTCGCGCCAGGCTGACCTCGTCTTTAGGGTTATAAATCAACTTTAGGAAGGCGATCATATCTTTGACTTCACGCCGTCCATAAAAACGCTGTGCTCCTACCAAACGATAGTTCATATTGGCACGACGAAAGGCTTCTTCCAGCAAACGGGATTGTGCGTTGGTGCGATACATGATGGCAAAATCCGATTCTTTTGCCTCTCCCAATTTGACCTGCCGTGCAATCGTGTCCACGACGTATTCTGCCTCTTCGTGGTCATCACCAGCTTCATAAACCACGATTGATTCGCCTTTCCCTCGATCAGAAAAAAGGTCTTTCTTGGTGCGATTAACATTTTCATCAATCACAGCCACAGCTGCATCAAGAATGGTTTGTGTTGAACGATAATTCTGTTCCAGCAAGATCTTTTGTGCGCCTTTAAAATCACTTGTAAAACGCTGAATATTGCGATAATCCGCCCCACGCCAGCGATAGATCGATTGATCCTCATCGCCAACCACAAAAATATTTTTATGATGAGAAGCCAGATGATGCAAAAGATAATATTGTGCCTGGTTTGTATCTTGAAATTCATCCACCAGGATATGCCGGAATCGTTGACTGTACTTCTTTCGTAGTTCCGGGTTCATTTCAAGTAAATTCGCCGTGTACAACAGCATATCATCAAAATCGAGGGCATTACTGGCTACCAGATATCCCTGGTAGCCGTCGTAAATCGATTTAATGGTTTCATCCCGATGGCTGAGGACGGGAAATTCATCCGGACCGATCAAATCATTCTTAGCGTTGCTGATGACAGCGTGTACAACCCTTGGACGATAATCCTTTTCATTAATATTCTTTTCTTTGATCACCCGTTTTATCAAGGTAAGCTGATCATCAGCGTCAAAGATGACATAATTGTGATCAATGGGTAGATGCGCTGCTTCGCGACGCAATATTCTTCCACAAATGGCATGGAAAGTTCCCAACCACAATCCCTGGGCTTTTCCACCCAGCAATAAAGCCACCCGCGCTTCCATCTCACGCGCTGCCTTATTTGTGAATGTGACAGCCATAATATGATAAGGAGGGATTCCAAGGGCAGCAATCAGGTAAGCTATTCGATAGGTCAGAACACGTGTTTTGCCAGAACCCGGTCCTGCTAACACGATCACCGGTCCTGGTGGTGCAGAAACAGCCTTTTGTTGTTGGGAATTAAGCGTCTGTAAAAGATCTACCATGGTGTGAGAATTTTCCCTTGTGGTTATAAGACATCAAAAAATATGGTTGGATAGTACCTAAATTAAATGTTGAAGCGAATGGTCAGCACATCGCCATCCTGCACAATATACTTTTTCCCTTCCAGGCGGAGTTTGCCATGCTGGCGAGCCTCTGCAAAGCCACCCAGAGTCACCAGGTCCTCAAAGCTGACCACTTCTGCGCGAATAAAACCTTTTTCCATATCTGAATGGATGGTGCCAGCCGCTTCTTGCGCTGTTGCGCCTTGTGAAACTGTCCAGGCATGGACTTCCTTCTCACCTGCGGTAAAAAAGGAAATCAAGCCCAACAAATCATAGGAAAGTCGTATAAAACGGTTCAAGCTTGGCTCTTTAATTTCATATTCCGCTAGAAAAATTTCCGCCTCTTCTTCTGGTAATTGGGCAATATCCATTTCCAACTTGGCAGGCATGCAAATGACCTGTGTGTTTAGAAAAGGCAGATCCACTTCAATGGGGCTTTGTTCTTCTGACTGGTTGATCACAATCAGCTGCGGTTTTCGGCTTAACAACCCATAGCTGGACAGCATTTTCGCTTCTTCTTCAGTAAAAGACTCGTTTCTCAGCGGAATTTCATCAGAAAGCAAACCTTGCAACTTCTCAAACAATTCCGTTTCACGTTGAACCAGCGCTTTATCCCGTCCAACCCCACCACGCTGCCGTTCATCTTCAAGCCGCTGTAATTTTCGCTCGACCAAAATTAAATCGTTGAGAATTAAGTCCGTTTCCATGGTTGAGAGATCACGGTGTGGGTCAACACTCTCTGCAAAATGGGGCACACTCGGATTTGAAAAAGCCCGAACAACATGTATGAACCCATCCATTTGTGAAAGGGTATTGAGTAAAGGTCCCGAAATGCCTTTTTCTGATGCTTTGCCTTCAAGGCCAGCAATATCAACATACGTTACCTTAGCATGGACAGTCTTCTTGGGCTGAAAAATTTCAATCAGCCTGTCAACACGATCATCAGGTACATCAATCACCGCCGTATGCACTTCAACTTTGCCGCCGCTGATATTAGTAGGGATGTTCCCACGGGTGAGCGCATTAAATAAGGTTGTTTTTCCTGATTGGGGTAACCCAATAATCCCTAATTGCATGGTCTTCTCCAATTAAAGCAGCCCTACAAAGACACGCCGCAAGGCTGTTCTCTCAAAATTTTATCTCAACCAATAATACCCGACAAGGCCGCAAAGGTGGTAAGTGGGTTGGTATCAAATGTCTGGTATCAAATGTGCTTGACCTTACTCAGACTAAAGGTTAAAATACAAATGACACTAGCCGAAGTGGCGGAACAGGCAGACGCGCACGACTCAAACTCGTGTGCCTTCGGGCATGTGGGTTCGATTCCCACCTTCGGCACCTTATAATTAAGCCCACCTAAAGCTTGGTGGGCTTTATAAGCCTAAAATTTAAGCATAATTAAATAGAAAATTAACCAGGCTACGTGATATCTCATCATGAAACAAACGCCTCTTAAGATCCATTTATTGGGTCCCGTTGAAATCAAATACGAAGACAAATGGTTTAAAATTAGTCGACGGAAAGAACGTGTAATTTTATATATCCTGGCAATTGAACACAGGCCTGTCAGCCGCACAAAACTAATTGATTTACTTTGGCGTGATGCAAACCAAACCGACCCCCGAGCTTCCTTACGCACAGCCCTATCCCGATTGCGAAGCGAACTTCCAGATCCTGATCTTATCCTGACCGATCTTGACCAGGTAAGGCTGAATCTTGACCGATGCGAGATTGATATTGAAATCTTCGAAAATCAATATCGAAACCTGCAAAATTTACTCTCCACGTATCAAAGCAAAGGCACTTTACCTGCTGCAATTGTTGACCAAATTGAACATGCCCTGAACTTATGGCGTGGTAACTCCCTGATTTCCGGGGATAATCTCTCAAATTACCCGGCAATTGACAATTGGCGGCAGTCAATTAACCGTAAATTCAACCACCAGCGTAAATTTCTCATAAGCCGTTTAGCTGAACATTATCAAAAATCTGGTAAACCTGAGAAGGCATTAACATTGTTTATGCTCTTGGGGCGCATCGATGCCTCCGATGTTTCCAGCCAATGTGCAGCCCTTGATCTGCTGATTACGATGGGCCGTCACCAGGATGCTGTCAATTATTGTGACACACTCGAAGACATTTATGAAAGCGATTATAATGCCCCCCTCCCAGAAGAGATTTTATTTCGTTGTCAAAAATCGTATTATCGGGTAAGCAACAGTCAAGAAGATCAGAAAAATCAATGGCCGATACCCCTCACCATGCAGTTGCAGATGATTGGTCGCGAATCTGAAATAATCCAATTGCAACAAGCTTTTTATAAGGGAGGATTGGTTTCTATTCAAGGTGAAATGGGCAGCGGAAAAACACGCCTGGTCCAGGAATTATTTCAAAGCCTCTCACCAAAACCGTTCTTATTGCTGGCGCCGTCAAAGGAAATGGAAACAAGCCTGCCATTTTCACCCATTATCCACTGCTTGCGGCACAGCCTGCCAGATCATATATGGAAGGAAATTGACCCGGTTTGGGTAAATCAGCTCACCTTGCTTTTGCCAGAGCTTGCCAATCTCGCACAGGCAGAAAATCAAATCCCATTATCCAAATTGCCTTCAGGTAAGCAGCATCTTTATGAAGGACTGCGGCATGTATGCCAGCACATTACAAAAAAATACGGGAGAATATTATTCTTTTTGGATGACGCTCACTGGGCAGATGTTCAGACTTTGCAGGCGCTTTCATACCTGATGTCAGACGGCTTTTTTGCAAAGCATGGGTTATTGGTTATGGCTTCCCGGCCTGAAGAAACCAATCGTGACCTTGATTTTATGATCCACCAATCCTTTCGATCACATTCAGTACAAATAATTAAATTGCACGGATTAAATGAGAGTGAGCTTCAAAACCTGGCAAGACAGGTCTTAAGCACACCTCCCTCAAAAGCATTCATCAGTCAATTATTTCGAGAGACCAATGGCAATCCATTTATAGCCATTGAAATCATCCGGGATATCCTTGAAACTCGGGATGATTTTGAATCCTTCTGTGAAACTTCAAACCTGCCCCTACCAACAAACGTTCATATATTAATACGCAAACGGCTGCTGCAATTGGATGAAACTTCCCGCCATATTCTGCTATGTGCAGCTGTCTTAGGAAACGATCTTTCCCTGGATCTATTACAATCAGTGGCTGAAGTATCGCCTTCTTCAATGTCAAAGGTACTTGACCCACTTCTACAATCCGGTTTCATCCAAAGCACGCAAAAAAATAACCCCGGCAAACCGCAGCTGCATTTTATCCATGAAAAAATGCGTAAAGTCATCCTTAAAGAAGCGTCTGATGTCCAATTACAAATCCTTCATCATCAGGCTGCGCAGCACATGGCAATTGATCCACAATATTCAGATAAAGCCGGCGTAATTGCCAGCCATTTCATGTCGAGCGACGATGAGAAGAATGCCTTTAAATGGTTTTTGAAAGCTGCTGACCACGCCTGGATCCTGGGATCAAAAGAAGATGCACAAAATGCATATATTCAGGCTGAAAAACTCCTGGAAAATAAGCCTGAAACATTATTCTATCCGGAGATAACATTAAAACTTTATCAACAATGGAGTGATTTTGCTTATCAATCCAACCAGGTGGAACTGGTTGAACAACTGGGGGCTAAACTACAATACATTGGCGGCAGAGTTAACCATCCCCTATTAATTGGTACATCACAAATTATTTTATCCAATGCATGCTTTTTACGCCAAAATTTCGACACAGGATTTGACCTTATCAATACAGCGATTGAATACATCGATATCGCAGGTGATCGTGAAGCTCTGATCAAAGCTATTAATAGGAAAGGCGTTATAAGCTGGTGGACGATGAACTACGATGAAGTTAAAGAATCTGCCAAACAGGTGCTTGAATTATGCCAGGAAACCACACTGGATGAAGACCTGCGATTTTCCATGGAATTCAATGCAAAACACTTGATAAATATGATGGAATACACCCAAGGAAAGGCATCCTCAGCCACCCAAACTTCGAATACGCTTTATAACAAGTATTATCACAAACTTGAGCCTTTCGATAAGTTAAGGTCTCTCTACCTGCTTGGGTATTCAAGTTTTATCTCTGCAGAATACGAAAAATGTGAACATTACACCAAAAAAGCCCTGGAAATTTCCCGGCCATTAGGACTTGGATTAATCGAACAAATTAACCTGGTCATATTGAGCAAAGCAGAGTTTATCCAGGGAAAACTTGATCAATCATATCAACATGGGCTCGAAGCGTTGAATTCTGCAGAAAAAGCAAATCGATTGCCAATTATCATTGCAGCAAACTGTGTTTTAGGAGACATCCTTTACACCGTTAGAAATATCACTGCTGCTGCTCAGCATTACCGGGTCGGACAAATTCGTGAAGGTGTGTCAAATCTCTCCTTCTATGGCATTGAGAACAATCTTCATTTAGCGCATTTACTTGCATGGTCAGGACAAATCCCAGAAGCAAAAGAAATTTTGCACAGGTGCAAGGGTCATATCGAAAAGTTTGAATTGGATCAATTTTTAGTGGTTGAATTGCTGGTGGATGGCACTTGCGATTTTCATGAAAGCAAACTTTCCTCTGCTGAAGATAAATTTATTAAAGCGATTGAAATCGCCGAAACAAATGGTCTGCTTTTCGAATTGGGATTGAACAATCTTGCCCTGGCAAGGCTGATGATGTCAAAGAATGAAATTGGTAAGGCTCAAAAACTAATAAACAAAAACCTTGAAATTTCACAATCAAAGAATATATCCTGGCAGACCATTTATGGATTGGACCTGTCGATGCGGCTTTGCAAAACAAATAATCAGCCCGAGATGTTACAAAAACATCAAACAGCCTATCAAAATCTCCTCAGAAGAATTACAGACAATGTACAATCCGAGTCCCTCAAACAAGAATTCATTAATTCAAGAAAAGTTTGGGATCAAGAGCATCATTTCCCCTCATGAATGTCTACGTTTTGGTAACGGTCCTATGATAATCTTAAGCAGAGTTATCATCGTGTGAGATTGGGCGCGTGGTTGAGGGGTCCATGTGCAAAAGAACCGACAATGCCAAGGGAGACAAATTAGCAGTGTCGGTTCTTTTTTTTAATTAATTTCCTTTTAAAAGCGCGACTGTTACCCCATCGCCGCCTTCCGCCTGGCTGCCGCTTTCAGAGCGCGCCACATGCGGATTGCTCGCCAATGCCTCGCGCACAGACTCTCTTAAACGCCCCGTCCCTTTGCCGTGAATAATGCGTACAAAAGGCAATCCTGCCAGGTAGGCTTTCTCTAAATACCTGTCCAGCATCTCCAAACCTTCATCCACCCTGTGTCCGCGAATATCCAATTCCACACCCGGGGATTCATGCGTATAAAGCAATTTAGTTTTGCCTTTCTTTACCCTGGTTTCAACCCCTTCGGACGGAACTTCCGAATCCCCTTTCCGAATCACATCAGAAATTCGAGCTCTAATTCTCAGCATTCCGATCTGAACTTCAACTTCCTCCTCGCCAATCGACTTAACGACGCCGTCCTGGTCTATAGAACTCAAATGAACTTTCTCGCCTAATCGCAGCGGACCTTTTGGTTTGCGGACAGGCTTTTCCGGTTCTTTCCTGAGCACAGGTTCGGACACTTTTTCTTCCAATGCTTCAACAAATTCTTCAACTTTATCAACAACCTCTAATGGTTGTCGTGCTTTCGCCAGCTGCCGCCTGAGGGCTTCCATCTCTTCCCTCAATCTATTTAATTCCGTTTCAGCCTCCTGGCGCGTTTTTTCCATTAATTCAAAACGCTCGTCTTCAATCTTGTCTAATCGCGCTGCCAAATCATTTCTTATCGATTCGGCTCCTCGACGAGCATTTTCTGCCTCTTCCCGAGCTTTGCGTGCCAGGTCTCGCTGGTGATGAATCTCATCCAGCAGGTCTTCCGCTCGCAGGTCAGTGGGGTTGATCTCTGCACGAGCTGCATTGATGATCGATTCCGGCAGACCCAACCTGTAGGCGATTGCCAGTGCATTGGATCGACCGGGTAAACCAATGGTCAGGTGATAGGTTGGTTTCAGGGTTCTTAGATTGAATTCCACACTGGCGTTCAACACACCATCCGTTGTGTGTGCATAAGCTTTCAGTTCCGGGTAGTGCGTGGCAATCATACTGGTGATGCTTCGGTCCAGCAAATGTGTCATCACTGCTCTTGCTAAAGCCGAACCTTCTTGCGGGTCTGTCCCCGCGCCCAGCTCGTCCAACAGCACCAGGGATTGCGCGTCTGCCTTTTTTAAGATCTCAACAATATTGGTGACATGACCTGAAAAAGTTGATAAGGATTGTTCAATGGATTGCTCATCACCAATATCGGCAAAGACATCCTTGAAAGCGCTCAGCTTTGAGCCGGATTGCGCTGGGATCTGCAACCCGGATTGCGCCATCAACACCAGCAAACCAACTGTCTTGAGTGTGACCGTCTTTCCACCCGTATTTGGCCCGGTAATCACCAGGGCATAGGTCTCAGCGTCTAATTCCACATCGATAGGTACAACGTTTTTAGGGTCCAGCAGCGGATGACAGGCTTTATACAAACGAATGGTACTCCCCGGGTGTTTATCCTGACTTTCACGAAAGGGCACCAATTCGGGCTCAGTCGCATCCAGGTCTTCTGCATAACGAGCGCACATCAATGCCACATCCAGCTCTGCCATCACTTCAACCATCATTACAAGGGCATCTGCATGACCCGCCACAGACTTACTCAGCTCCGCCAGGATCCTGCGTACCTCATCTCGCTCAGCCAGTTCCAATTCTCGATAGCGATTGTTCCACTCAACCACAGCCAGGGGTTCAATAAACAACGTCGCGCCTGATGCAGATTGATCATGGATGACCGCTTTTATTCGACCCTTAAACTCCGCCCGAAGCGGAATAACATTACGGCCGTTGCGTTGCGTAATGATCGGTTCCTGCAGCATGCGGGCGGTGCTCTTATCAGAAATAAATCGCTGCATACGAGCCATCATGCGCTCATATGTGATCTTCATTTCATTTCGAATGTCGGAAAGTTTCTGCGAAGCCGAATCCAACACATCACCGCGATCAGAAATGGTTTTGCTAATTTGGTCCACTAAGCCCAATCCAACAGGCAGTGCATCTGCCAGGCTGGAAAGATTTGGAACTTCATCCGCTATGTTTTCAAGAACCCTGCGTGCCCTTCGAGAAACAACTAAGGTATGTTTGATCGCCAGCATATCCACAGGTTCTAAAACACCCTCCCGCCGTGCTAAACCCACCTGGGGTCGTATATCGCTGGCATTTTGAAAAGAAAAATCTGTATCCAGCGACAACAAATACCGTGCTTCACGCGTCGCAGACTGGCGCTTGCGTCCTTTTTCAATATCAGGCGTTGGCCGGAGTTTGCTCGCCAGGTCAGCCGACGCACTGAAATCCGCATAGGTCACCAACCTGGCGATAATTTTATGATATTCAAGGGTTGACAGCGCTTTTTGATTCATGAGTGAAGTGTGATTTAGAATTTGTTATTGGTTGTTTGGTATTCGTTATCAGCGTTTATGATAATTAGATAATTCGGAAATCAATTCACCGGTTTGTTGTTTATAACTTTCAATGATCTGATCATAGAAAGGAAATTTCTTCCAGCTTTGAATGCGATCATTTTCCACAAGCCAGTCATAGGTGCGTTTGGCACCAGTCTCCCAATCAACGGTGACTTTAAAATCCAGATCAGCTTTTGCAGCGCTGTTATCAAAGATGTTGGTATATTGAAAATTAAGATAGGTTGTCATCGCCTGATCGGGTGAAACTCGTACCAGCAGGTCAGCCGGAATATGAATGATTGAGGGTTTAGGCGCACCAATTGCCTCAGCTAAGCGTTCATGATATTGATTCCAGGTCTGCCAATCTTCACCGGTCACATGGTAAGCCTTGCCAAAAGCCTCCTCATTCCCAACAGCATTTACAAAAGACCTGCCCACATCATCCACATGGCAGGAGACCCATAAAGCCTCACCGTCCCCATGTACAATAATCGGCTTTCCTTCTTGCAGTCGGTCGAGGAAATAAGTCTCCCAACCGAAGGTATGAATAATATTACCGCCCTCCCCATAGGTGGAGGCTGGACGAATAGTCGTGACATTAAAATAACCCGCGTCGTGGGCCCCCATAAATAAATCTTCACACTTTGATTTATCGCGCCCATAATCTGAAAGGGCATGACGTTCATGACTTTCAACCACCGGGAAAGTTGCTGGCGGCTTGGTGTAAACATCCACAGTGCTGCAAAAAATTAATTGATTAATGCGCCCAGAAAAAGCGCGAATATCGCTTTCAGCCTGCTTTGGGTTAAAACAAACCATATCGATGACGGCATCAAAACCATCTAGCTCAGCCATTTGTGCTTCAAAGGTCTCGATGTCATCCCGGTCGCCCCTGATAACCTGGTAGCCCTGGGGAAGACGAGTTTCAGTCTCCCCTCGATTGTAAAGGGTTAATTCATGCCCGGCTTCAAGCAGCTGCCGGCTAATAGCCGTGCTGATCAGCCCAGTACCCCCGATAATAAGAATTTTCATAGT
>Ga0209121_10001536_pt1 | contig 24175 bp, 19 predicted proteins | sample Cruoilmetagenom3_FD_187292 | JGI IMG/M metagenome (GOLD analysis project Ga0209121, IMG submission 187292) | Oil polluted marine microbial communities from Coal Oil Point, Santa Barbara, California, USA - Sample 3 (SPAdes) (version 2) | ecosystem: Environmental > Aquatic > Marine > Oil seeps ... | reverse complement strand
ACTTCCGTACCCTACAACGGCGATATTCTTTTCCTCAAAGACGTCCAATTTTACATCCCTATCATAGTAGATCTTTGCCATTTAAAAATCTCCGATTTTCAATTATTTTTTACCCTTCCTTCTTTATTGTTGTTGCCTTTGCCCCTCTTGCAAGGGCAATCAACCCAGTTTGAGCCATCTCTTTGATCCCAAATCGTCTCATGAGATCTATAAATGCCCTTATCTTCTCCTCAGTTCCGGTGACCTCTATTATCAACGATTTTGGAGAGACATCTATTATCTTGGTTCTGAATATATCAGAAATCTCGATTATCTCCCCCATCGTTTCTCTATCCACGGAAACTTTTATCAACGCCAATCCTCTTCCCGTCATATCACCTGAAGATAGATCACTCACCTTTATGACGTCGATCAACTTATTCAACTGCTTCGTAACCTGTTCCAAAACCTTATCGTCTCCCCCCACCACCACCGTCAATCTGGATATCTTTGGATCTTCCGTCTCTCCGACGGCGGCACTCTCGATATTAAAACCCCGTCTGCTGAAGAGATTTATTATCCTTGAAAGAACGGCCGGTTTGTTCTCCACAAGGGCTGCCAAGACGTGTTTCATATCAATTTCCTCCGATGATCTCATCTAGAGGCGCCCCGGCCGGAACCATCGGGAATACGTTCTCCTCCTCCTCTATCCTGAAATCTATTATCGCCGGCTTATCAGTCTCTATAGCCTCTTCTATAGCCGATCTAACCTCGCTCTTCCTTGTCACCCTCGTACCGAAAGCCCCATAAGCCTCCGCGAACTTGACGAGATCGGGAAGATACCCGAGCTTCGTGCCGGAATATCTCCGCTCATAAAATAATTCCTGCCACTGCCTGACCATTCCGAGGTAGCCATTGTTGAGTACCGCCACCTTCACCGGAATATCATTTTGAACCGCAGTGGCGAGTTCTTGGCAGTTCATCTGGAAACTCCCATCTCCTGATATATCAAATACCATCTCATCTGGTTTGGCGACTTTTGCCCCGATTGCGGCTGGAAGGCCATATCCCATCGTCCCGAGTCCACCGGAAGATATGAATCTCCTCGGACGATTGCATAGATAATATTGAGCCGCCCACATCTGATTTTGTCCAACCTCTGTGACTATTATCGCTTCTCCTTTCGTAGCTTCATATAGCTCTTTTATTATATACTGTGGTTTTACCGTCTCCCCAGATTCCTCAAACGATAGAGGATACTCTTCTCTCCATCTCTTTACCTTCGCCAACCAGTCTTTCGTCTTCTCCTTCTTTATCTGAATCTTGATTTCATTGGTGATGGATGAGAGGATATTTTTTGCGTCCCCCACAATGGGAAGGTCTACCCTCACGTTCTTTCCTATCTCCGCGGGATCTATATCAATATGTATTATCTTTGCATCTGCAGCAAAGCTTTCTATCTTTCCGGTCACCCTGTCACTGAATCTTCCCCCAACGGCAATGACCAGATCGGAGTTCATCACGGAATAGTTTGCGTATCTGGTGCCGTGCATTCCGAGCATCCCCAATGAGAGCGGATGATCTTCCGGAAAAGCACCTTTTCCCATGAGCGTCGTAGTAACGGGAATCATCACCAACTCCGATAGCTCTCTTAATTCTTCATCTGCACCGGAGATTATTGTTCCCCCACCCGCTATTATGACGGGTCTCTCGGCACTTATGATCAGGTCTGCCGCCCTTTTGATCTGCTTCGGGTGCCCCCCATAAGTTGGTTTATATCCGGGCAGGTTTATCTTGATATCCTTCTTATAATCGGTCTCTGCGGTCTGCACATCCTTTGGAAGGTCTACCAGCACGGGGCCTGGTCTTCCCGTAGAAGCAATATAGAAAGCTTCTCTTAGCGTATTTTGAAGTTCTTTCACATCCGTTACGAGGTAGTTGTGCTTCGTCACCGAAAAAGTTATCCCGGTTATGTTTGCCTCCTGAAATGCGTCGTTTCCTATCAACGTCGTCGGCACCTGACCCGTCAATGCGACGACCGGGATAGAGTCCATATATGCTGTGGCTAGGCCGGTGACCAGATTCGTAGCTCCGGGCCCGGATGTAGCGATGCATACACCGACCCTACCGCTTGCCCTTGCATACCCATCCGCCGCGTGTGCCGCGGCTTGCTCATGCCTCATAAGTATATGCCTTATCTTGGAATCGTAAAATTCGTCATAGAGAGGTATCAGTACGCCGCCCGGAATGCCGAAGACCACTTCCACGCCTTCTTCCATCAATGATTCTAAGATTATTGCCGTCCCAATTTTTTTCATTAACCTCACTCCAATAACCTATTGACGCCTGCTATCACTGCCTCTATCGACGCCCTTATTATATCCACATCGACTCCACTTGTGGAGATACTTCTGCCATCTTTGATCAGTTTGACATCGACATCGACCAATGCATCCGTTCCCCCACTTATCGCATCCACATGATATTCGTCCAACGCTATATCCGTAACATCTGATATAACCTTTTTTAGTGCGTTTATGGCAGCATCCACGGGACCTATGCCGACATCAGCACCAATAATATCTTTTTTATCGATCGAGAGTCTTATCGATGCCGTCGGGGTAACGTTACTACCGCTCACGACGTTGTATTCCACAAGCTTCACCATCGGTTCTCTCTCGATCGAGAGAACATTCTCCGTTATCGCCAGGAGATCACCGTCCGTTACTTTTTTACCTTTATCTCCTATCTCTTTTATCTTTCTTAATATCTCATCCACCTGTTCCGAATTGGCATTGAACCCGAAGTCTTTTAGAGCTATCTCCACTGATGTCCTTCCCGCGTGCTTTCCGACGATTATCTTCCTCCTTCTTCCTACCATCTCCGGTTTTATCGGCTCATAAGTGGATGGATCTGTTGCTATTCCATGAACATGGATTCCCGCCTCGTGTGTGAATGCGTTACCGCCAATCATAGATTTATTTGGGGGTACAACCACCCCTGTCAACTTAGAGACCATTCTGGACAACTTGTAGAGGAGTTCGGTCTTTATACCTATCTCCTGGTTGTAGAGGAATTTTAAAGTTGCCGCCACCTCCTCAAGGCTTGCATTTCCCGCCCTCTCGCCGAGGCCGTTTACTGCCACGTGGACCTCGGATGCTCCATTTCTTAACGCGGTTATCGAATTTGCGGTTGCGAGTCCGAAATCATCGTGCGCATGAATGCTCAAAGGGATCTTTACATCAGTCGAGAGCCTCGAGAAGATCTCTTTCGTTCTTTCAGGGGTCAAAATGCCGACGGTATCGCAAAGACATGCTCTGGTCGCTTTAAGTTCTTCACCCTCTTTGAATACATCGATCAGATAATTCAAATCTGCCCTCGAAGCATCCTCTCCGCTCAATTCCACGATGAGCCCATGATCGTTTGCATATTGTATCGCCTTTGCGGTCATCTTCCTTATCTCATCTCTAATCTTATTCGTCTTTCTTATATGAAGATCCGAGACGGGGACGACTAAATGTATCGAATCGACATTACATTCGAGTGCATAATCTATATCCCTCTGAAGGGGTCTCGCGTATGTGCATATCTCCGCGTTCAGCCCCTCATCTGCTATTCTTTTTATTCCTTCTCTTTCTCCTTTCGAAACTACCGCAGATCCAGCTTCTATGATATCAACGCCTAATTCATCCAGATTCTTTGCGATGAGAAGTTTCTCCTCCTCCGTCAAAGAAACCCCTGGCGTCTGTTCTCCATCCCTCAACGTCGTATCTAAAAAGCGTATTTTATTCACGGGTCGTCCACACTCTTTTTCCCACTCTTTATTATCCATTAAAATATCTTTCTATATTCTCCAAGGAACGTGCGATGAGTTCGGCACAGTTGTTTATATCATCTAAACTCAGCACTTCGACTTGTGAATGTATATATCTCGTCGGAATACTTATCACGCTACTTGGAATGCCCGCCCTGGTCAGATGAATTGCCGTAGCATCTGTCGTCCCTCCGGCGGAAACGTCGAGCTGGTAAGGTATGTTATTATCCTCCGCCGTCTCTGTGAGCCATTCAATAACTTTTTTGGGCGCGAGTAATCCTCTTCCAGATGCATCTGCCACGGTTATGGCAGGTCCCTCATCTACCTCTATCGGAGATTCTTTCTTCTCGATTCCCGGGTGATCTCCCGGAATGGTAGTATCTATTGCAAGGGCAAGATCCGGATCGAGCCCAAACGCGGAAGTTCTGGCCCCTTTCAACCCAACCTCCTCCTGAACCGTTCCAACAGCATAGATCGTACATTTTGCTCTTACCCTTTTCATCGCCTCGATCATGACGGTGAGCCCTGCTCTGTTATCAAAGGCTTTTCCCGTAATCCTATTATTTAAAAGATCTTTTGACGCCATATCGAGTGTTATCGGCGTGCCTCTCTTTATCCCCGCTTCATCTACTTCTTTCTCGTTCTTTGCCCCTATATCGATGAACATATCATCCAACTTAATGGGCTTCTTCTCATCTTCCTTCTTCATCACGTGAGGTGGCTTAGAACCTATCACACCCAAGATGGGCCCCTTCTCACCGTGTAAGACCACCCTTGTATTTAAGAGCGATTGATCGAACCAGCCTCCAATCTCAACAAATCTTATGAACCCCTTTTCATCTATATATTTGGCCATCAACCCTATCTCGTCCATGTGAGCGGCGAGCATAACCTTCTTTTTGGAGTATTCTAAAGATTCCGAAGAGTTTTGAGCATTTTTAACGGTTATTAAATTTCCAAGTGCATCTTCTCTGATCTCATCGACGTATTTCCCGATCTCGCCCCTTAGAACTTCTCTGACAGAATCTTCATATCCGGAGATGCCGTTACTGTTGGATAATCTCTGTATAATCCTTTTAATATCGTTCATAGAATCTCCTCCTTACATTTGCTCGTAATTTTCTTCTTTTATATACCTATTCAAGTACGGTGTGTCTCTTCTTCAGATCTTTCTCGCCTTTGTTCAGTATCGTCATCAACTCAGATATGATAGCATCGGTGAAGATCAGTGTGGTATCCTCAAAGAACGTGCCAAGAGGGACAAGAGATCCGTATTCTTCCCCGTTTGGAACTTTTGGAATCACCATCACCAGATCTGAGATCTTTCCGAGGGAGGAATTCGGATTAGAAGTGATGGATGCAATCTTTACGCCAACATCCCTTGCCATCTTCACTATCTCAAGCAAAGACTTCTTCTCCCCAGAACTCGATATCGTAATCAAGAGATCCTTGTCGGAGATTGCAGGTGTAGTCGTCTCTCCCACAACGCATGTGGTGAAACCGAGGTGCATCAGCCTCATTGCAAATCCCTTTGCCACAAAACCAGATCTTCCAGCGCCCAGCAGGTATATTCGAGCGGCGTCTCTTATCGCGTTAACCAGATTTTCTGCCTGTTCCTGGTCGATCAAATCGATCGTATCACCTATCTGCTCAACGATGACTTTCATGACGTCCTCATACTTACATTTCCACTCCCTATTTTCTCTCACGCAAAAATCCTCTAATTATTGTACCCTCCAACTTGGTTCCATTTAAAAACTTTCTGATCAATCCTTCCTTCTCGCCATTAAAGATCAAGGATTCTTCCTTAATATGAGTCAATTCTATGACTTTCCCGCGCATTCCGCCCGTCACATCGTACTTCTTCCCCCCCTCAAATCTTTGATTTAGTATTGTTTTGAGATTTGATGGATTTATCTCCCTTATGATCTTTCCCTCTTTATCATAGACACCATCGACGTTCGTTGCAACTCCAATCTTTTCAATATGGTTGCAAATCGAAGATTTTTGAGCATGTGAAAATTTTCTTGCGATATAACTGACGAGCTGATCACCAGAAACGATGCAACACCCTTTCACGCAATCTGAAACGATGTCTCCATGTAAGACGGGTAAAAAACCATTCTTTACCGCTAATTCAATACATCTGATATTAAAAGAATCGATCCTTCCGTCCTTCCCTGTGATACAACTTAAGGGATGTATAGGAATCACCGGGACACCTTTATCGGCGAGGGAATCCAATATTTTTTTGTTAAGTTCGATAACCGCCCGATGCGTTTCATAAACGCCACTTTTGTTATCCGAACACAACCCTTCATTTAATTTACAGAGAGATGCCTGTGGATGACCAAAATATCCCACGCCATGGATCAAAATTAGTTCTCCCCACGATGAGGAGATCTCGCTCGTTATTCTCCCGATAACCTCCTCTCTTATCTCCTTCTCCCGAGTTAATATGCTTCCTCCAATCTTCAATATCTTCATTCAAAAATCTCCGTGTAAAAATCTTCGATTTTTATGCATGCAAATGGAACATTTGCATACGATTTTTAGGTTCACAGGTCAAAGATTTGTGATCGTCTCTCTTCCCCTAATACCCTTGCATATTAATATGACTCTCCCCTAAACTTCTTCAGCAACCAATACTTCTTCACCAAGCATATCAATGATTTTTACTGCAATTTTGGTTTTGGATCTTGGAATTTCGATCTCATATCCTCCTCTAACTAAATCATCTTTCTTTTTTGGAACGTCAGAGTAAACAATGTGGAATACTTTGCCATCGTAATTCGTATCAATTAAGACAGTATCAATCATGCATCTAAAATCAGGGATTTTTACTTTAAAGAGCCTATTGTCCATATTAAGCCTTTCAACGATCGTAGGGGAAATAAAGTTTTCTATAATTGCATTGGCCTTTGTTTTGTCAATTCTTTCAATTTTAACTTTTGCTTCGTCTGGCTTCCCGATTAAGAAACTACCATATTTTTTATCTGTTTTGAGTTCAATGATATGGATCTTATTAACTGGATGCTTTTTGTTCCACTCCTCAATCCAAGGATCAACTGACAATTCTTTGCCGAAACAAACTATGGTTATATTTCTATCTTCCTCACGTCTGATATTTAATTCATTCTGAATGAGTTGTAAATCTAAAAGCGTTAAAGGATGATTGAAATCAATAATCTTCACTAAACTTTTTCCTAAATATCCATCAAAAAATGGATCTGTTCTTGTTCTTCGGATACCAATATGCTGAACTGCAAGTTCTATAGCTTCGGTTTGGAGAATCTTAAGGTCATAATCATTAACCCTGTAAATAGCAAATGTTGAATATTTTGTCTCTTCTTTTTTAATCTGTTCATTTATTATTTTTTGTAAGCTCTTGCTTGCTAACTGAATTGCTCCTTTGTTTATATCACATCCAATCCATCGTCTTCCAAGTTTTTGAGCAACTCTTGCAGTTGTGCCTGATCCGATGAAACAATCAAGGACTATGCTATTTTTAGGACAACAAGAACTTATTATAATATTTAATAATTCTTCAGGTTTTTGGGTCTTAAATCCAACCCTTTCTTTAGAACTACCAACATTTATATCAGGGATAAAATCTATTACACTTCTGGTTAATAAGAGCTCCTGCATATATTCTATATTCTCATCTATGGTGGCGATTCTACCCTCGATCTTTTTCATTTTTTTTCTTTTTATTTTTTTCTCTGTTGGAGACAATATTGACTGGAAAAAATGTTCTCTTCTGTTTTTGGCGTAATGAAGAATCGTATCATGCATTTTAAAGAAGAGCTTTTTAGTTTTATCGGGAATTTTGTTGTATCTATACCATACAATTTCACCTAAAAAGTTGTCACCAAAAATCTCATCCGCAATTACTTTTACATAATGACCGACTGCTTGATCTAAATGGATAAATATGTTTCCATTTTCGCTTAACAACTCCTTCAAAAGCATCAATCTTTCATACATAAACTGCAAATAGTTATCATTGTTCCATATATCAAAATACATCGTCTGCTGTAAAATAGAGGACGTACCTTCTTCTATCCATCCTAAATTTTTTAATCCTCTCAGTTCAACTTTTCTTACATAATCTGCCCCGCTTCTAAAAGGTGGATCAATATAAATTAAATCAATCTTTCCTCTAAATCCTTTCTCTAAAAGAGTTGCTAAAACATCTTTATTATCACCATGAAATAGAAGATTATGCCAATTATCCTTAAGATCCTCATAACTTGGAACTTCAGGGATTTTAGCATTATTCAAAGGATCAAACAATTCCACCAACTGAGCAGGAAAACCTTTAACATAGTCCAAAGGATTTTTACCTACCCAGTGGAGCATCGGTCTTCCCTTAGCAGGTGTAATTTTGATTTTATCTTCAGACATTTTCATTTTTCATCTCCATATTATATCTCTAATCGTTTGCATATTTTCAAATCCTATCTCATCCTTATCAGTAAATAAAATTTCATATTTTAATTTATCAGAATTTAAACCTTGAATCTCTCTAACACTTTTTGCTTTAGATCCATCTTCGCCGTCTATTTCATCAGTTCTTAATCTTTCCGTTTTTATTTCTACAATTATCATCTTTCCATTGCTCTTCTTTATTAAAAAGTCTGGGCAGTAATTATGCCATTTCCTATCTTTACCCCTATATTCAAAAAAGAAGTCTGTTTTATTTGGGTCAGTTAAACCGCCTGTGAAGTATATATCTTGTATATCATCAGGGTTTTCATTAAGTTCTATTAAAAGCTTAATGAAAAAATCTTTTTCATGTTCAGAATCAAAATTATATGGCATATAATGGAATCCAAAATCCTTTTTGTTAATGTCTTTGAACTTTTCATAAGAGGTAAGCAATTTTTCAGCCTTACTTTTATAATAAATGATTTCTGTGGTATAAATTACTTTTCCATTTTTTTCTTCTTTATTGAATCCTTCTGGTTTAATAAGAGCTAATGCCTGTTCAATTTCTTCTTCTGTTATCTTATAGTTTTTAATTTGCCCCTCTAACTGCTCTCTAATTTTATAAGCATGCCTCTCTGGAATCTCTCCATCAGGATACAAATCTTTTATTTTTTCATATATTGGCATAAGAGGCAGTCGGTATAAAGATGAGAGTTCAACAGCAAAAGAATAAGAATCAATAAAATCTTCCTCAGTTATCATCTTCTTTTCTTCCATAGCAATCAAAACACCTTTTTTATCCGGTATTTCTTTTAAGCCGTAGATGATATTCTTTGTTTCCTCCACGGGGATATCGGGTTTTTTGAATTCTATTTGATTAATATCAATCTCTCTATCGATTGGCACAACCTTTCGAATTTTTCTTTTGATCAAAATCGAAGGTATTTCTATTTTTCTCAGCACAAGTTTCTCTTTTATTATATCCTGTGGGGTTCTATTCAATTCCTGAAGTGATTCACCATAAGTTTCCCTGAGTTGTGCATCCAGAATCCTCACATTTGCTTGAGAAAGATAAATTTTTGCTTTATGTACATTGCCAGGAACCTGTCTCAAACATCTTGATGCCGCTTGAAGACAAAAATTATTACTTGATCTAAGGTCTCTTGCCAGAGCAGTAGAGAATAATGATAAACAGTTCCAACCCTCTGTGCCTTTATTTACGAGGAGAAAAACACGATAGGGCAAGTGGGGGTCATTTATTCTGTTATCAAATAAATCCTTGGTCTCTTCTGCTGACTTGTTATGCACTTCTAAAACAATTGATGGGTCTAGACCTCTATCCATTAAGGTTTTCTCAACAATAGATTTAGCATTAGTTAAATCCTCAATTTGTGGGAAATAGATAGCGAGTTTTGCTGGACTACTATCGTAGATCTTAACCTCTTTATAGTTTTTAAAGAAATCTGTAATAACATCTGTAATAAACTCATCATCCGCTATATCTAAATAGCCAACAATATTATCTCGGACTTCTTTTAATATTCCATCCTTGATTCCTTGAGATAGACTATAGCAGTAAACAACATCCTTCAATATTTGCTTTTTATAGTAAGGAGTCCCTGTCGTGTTCACTACTACAAAAACATTTGTATTCTCCGCCAAGTAATCAACAGTTTGCCTTACTCTTTTTAGTCTTTTATCAAGTGGTTGCCCATAAGTATGGTGTGCCTCATCAGAAAAAATGGCGAGATTAGGAAGCGAAGCGATTGTTTGTAGTCTAAGATTTGCTACCTCCTGTTTTATTTCATCAATTTTCGAGGGGTTTTCTAAAAAGTCCTTTATCAGAGTTTGAGTTATAGTATGTTTCTGGATTCTTATTTTTTCAGTATTGGTTATGATTACATTGAAACTACTTCCTTTGATTATAGGAATGTCTTTTTCTCCATCCCTGGTATAAGTAAATTTTACAGTTGTTATAAACTGTTTATACAAACGATCAGGCAAAATCTTTTCATAAGGCATATCTGAAATTTCTTTCAACGCCCCTAAAATAGTTTTTCCAGGCGCAAAAACCAGAGCATTTTTTACAAAATTTGCATCTGGATATTCGAGTGACATAGCAAATTCGGTAGCTATTATTGAACCAATAAGAACAGTTTTACCTGCCCCCATAGCTAATGCTAAAATATAGCTTGGATACTTCAATGTTAAAGACTCTCTAACTGCTTCCAGTCTAAACTTTTTTACAAATTCATCATCATTTTTTACCTGCTCTAAAATATAATCTACCCCTTCCCCTAAAGCTAATTTTAAAATTTCTTGATTCTCTATGGGAATTCCAAGTGCTTTTAATAATTTAATAGGCTCATTGTAGAATTTTTTGTATAATTCAAAGACATGTGGTGTTTTTTCAACAAGTCTCAAATACCAATATGTTTCTAATGCTTCAAATTGTGCTTTCCTTAAATATTCTAAGGTTTTTTCTCTTTCTGATTCTACAATACTAAAATTTAGGATTTCTGAAATGGCAGGATAATCACACGTATAGTCCTCATCTCTCCATAAATCTACCTTTTCTATTAATTTATCTATAATAGATATTTCCATTTCCACCGCTATTTCCTTAAAAGTTACATTATCACTTATGTGCAAAATACGCGATTATCTCATCGTTCACAGAATCTATCCTGCAGTATCCAAACCGCTCTAATTGGACAACTCCGCCACTCTTCATGCCTTCTTCGCCTACACCCTCATAAACCCTTTCAGGAGCGATAACCTTCATCTTCTTCGAAAAGCCGTCTGGAAGCCAGTGAATGATCGGGATGTCTTCTATTCTCTCTCCGGCATAAAAAGCTCGATCACCTTTTATCTCGATATTATATAGGTTTTTCAGCCGGACGGTGGAACCTTTTCTTGAAAACCTCTCATAATCTTTTCTTGCTATCAGAATCCTATCTTTAACCTTCAGTTCTCTAACTCCCCTCTCCGGAAAATTTGGGTGTAATGGTACCCTTGCCGTTCTCTCTTCGGCACCCTTCACCTCAAGCTCGATCGGATCGCAGACGAAGAAATATCTGTTCACCTTAGGGTCTATTATCTTTCTATTCTCCGCGTAGATATTCTTCATGCTGATAGATATATCCGAGTTCCCCACCCCAAGCTTTATCATGAAATTTCTGATCGCTTCTGGAGAGATCCCTCTTTTTCTCATCGCCAGGATGGTCGGAAGTCTCGGATCATCCCATCCATCGTATATTCCTTCATCTATTCCTTTTTTTATGGAGCTCTTACTGAATTTTCCGAACTCATGTATCTTCATCCTGCCCCAATAGATCGTCTTTGGATATATCCAGTCAAAATATCTGTAAATGAACCTTTGTTTCCTTTCCCCATCCATCAGATCTTTTCCCCTTATAATGTGTGTCACTCCAAGGAGATGATCCTCTACGGCGGACTCAAAATCGAGCATCGGCCAGACGTAGTATTTTTTTCCGACTTTCGGGTGCTCTTTATAGATTATTCTGAATACCACAAAATCTCTCAACGCCGGGTTCTCACCTTTCATATCAGTCTTAATCCTTAAAACCGCCTCTCCCTCTCTGTATTCCCCGGATAACATCCTATTCCAATAATCCAGATTATCTTCCACGGATTGATCTCGATGGGGGCATGCCTCTCCTCTATCTTTGAGAACCTTAAAACTCTCCCTATCACAGAAGCATACGTAGCCCTTTCCTAGCCGTATGAGTTCTTCTGCGTAATCATAATAGATCGGCATTCTTCCGGAAGCAGTTACGATTCTATCAGGTTTATATCCGAGCCATTCACAATCTCTGATATACCACTCGTATGCAGAAAGGAGCGGTCTCTTGATCCTTGGATCCGTATCATCGAACCTCAGTATGAACTCTCCATCATAGACGTTGGCGTACTCACCATTCACCACGATTCCTCTTGCGTGACCAAGCGTTGGAGGGCCATTTGGATTAGGAGCAAGCCTAATTACCACCTTCTCCCCTTCTTTAACGTCTAAATCTGGTAATTTCATCTCTTTCTCTTTTTTTCTCTCTTCTCCACCAAAATCAAAATTTTTTAGAAGATCCTTCAGCTCTCTTTCCCGCTCTTCCTTCCCCATCATCGAAACTTTATCTATAGTGTCTTTAGCAATTTTAGAAACTTCTTTTGCATCTTTCCTCAATTCCGGGTCTTTTGCCATTATTTTTCCCATTACTGCCCCTAAATCCGGAATAGAATCGTATTTTACGGCATTTTCGAGTGAATATATCAAAATTAGCTTCTCCAAATCTTTATGGACTTCCATCTTCACTTATCTCGCTCTATGAAAAATTCGGCAAAAGATCTTATCTCTTCTTTATCCTGCAATGAAATTTTATCGAGGATATCATAAGAGCTTCTCATGTATTCCTCTGCTCTTCTCTCCGCATAATCGATCGATCCATATCTTTTATACAGCTCGATCACTTTTTTTACCCCATCGGGATCATAAGGAATTGAAGTATTATCCATTATAATTTTCTTCTCTCTCGTGTTGCAACTCTTCAGACAATGGATAAGGAGGAGTGTAGGCTTACCTTCGGATATATCATCTCCGATCTTCTTTCCATATTCTTCCTCTTTTCCCGTAACGTTTAGTATGTCATCTCTTATCTGAAAGGCGATCCCTACATTCTCCCAAAAACTTCCAATGGAATCTATATCACCCTCGGATGCGTCTGCAATGATCGCACCACATCTTGCGGACGCTTTAAAGAGCACCCCCGTCTTCTTTCTCAGCAACTCCATGAAGGTATCTTCGCTCATCTCCTTCTCTTTAGTTCCAGAAAAACCCAGATCCATCGCCTGTCCCTCGACCAGGAGAACGTTCATATCGATCATCTCTTTAAAGATCCTCCAGGCCTTCTTTATCCCCAATATCTCTTCATTATCTTCCAGTACTTGATATGAGATAGCATATAAGCCATCGCCAGCATTCAATACAATTGGAACCCCGTATTTTATGTGTAAAGTAGGTTCTCCCCGCCTTAATTGGCTCTTATCTTGAATATCGTCGTGTACCAATGTAAAATTGTGAAAAAATTCGATGGCGATCGCCGTCGGTAGTGCATCTTTTACATCACCCCCAAAGGCATCACACGAGAGCATACAGAGAGTTGGACGTAACCTTTTTCCCCCTCTTGCCAACAACTCCTTGATCGGATCATAGTGGCTGCTTGGGTTCCTGCCCTCGAGATATTTTGGGTAATTGGCGTCTATCATCTCTTTATACATTTTGATACTCATATCATCTCACCTCAACGCAAATCTCTTAACATCTATACCCCTAAGACTTAAATATTCTTTTAAATCCCCTTTTATGAGCAACGGAATATTATTTAAGTCATCTATATCTTCTGTTCCCGTCAGGAACATTGCAATCTTAAGTTCCTTTATATACTTTTTCAATACCATAGAAACATCTTTTTCTCCCTTTAAAGCCGGTTTAAGGATTGGAAGGGCGATTCCTGTCATATCGGCTCCAAGAGCTATGGCCTTTGCAACATCCAGACCGCTTCGAATTCCCCCACTTCCGATGATCGGAATATCCATAACCTCCCGACATTCTAATATGGAGGCAGGGGCTGGAATACCCCAGTCCCAGAAGACGGACCCTACATTTAAAAATCTCCGATTTTTAAGGACTCTATAATATTCAACCGCAGAAAAACTCGTCCCTCCAGCACCCCCCACATCGATACCTCCCAATTTAAGATTTTTAAGTTTTTTGCAGACTTCTCTACTTATACCGGCTCCTGTCTCCTTGATTATGACCGGAATATCTACATTATCACAGAGAGCCTCGATCATTCTTAGGCACCCCTCTCCATTAACTTCCCCCTCCGGTTGTACAGCCTCCTGGAGAAAGTTCAGATGAATACATAAAGCGTTGGCTTCCACCATATCCACGATTCTCTCTATGTCTTCTTTCTTCAGTTCTTTTATCTGCTGCGCCCCGATGTTGGCGCAGATGAACGAATTTGGTGCCTTTTTTCTCACGATTTTAAAGGTTCTTTCGAGAGTTGGATCTTTCAACGCGGCCCTCTGACTCCCGACCCCCATCGCCAAGCCAAGCTCTTCTATGCTTTTTGCTATGTTCGCGTTCACTCTCTCCGTCTTGGGATGCCCCCCGGTCATCGAACTCACCATGATCGGCGCGGTGAAATCTCTATTAAGAAATCTCTTTCTTAGAGATATTTTTTCTCCGTCGATCTCAGGAAGGGCGTTATGGATCAAAATTACATCATCAAAGTATCTATGGGAAGATTCCACTGACTTATTCGTACATATCTTCAAATGTTCTATCTTCCTTCTCGATGTCCTGACCAACTTTGTTGGTGGGATGCCAAAAACGAAGTTTTTGAGCATACGCATGAAAAACCTCACAAGTTCCTCTTCCTTGATGACATGCCAAGCTTTGCTTGAGCATTTTCAAATCGGAGATCTGCAACCACTTCTATCTTTAGGTCTTCACTTTAAATCTTTTTCCATACAGTCAGAAATCTAAAGGTTAAAAAAGGAGAAATCAGAGTAATCACAGATGATCTTGGAACCGATATGGGGGAGGCCGATATTATCCACCGAGAAAACCCTCGTTTTTGCCGACCTTCACTTGGGAATGGAGTATGAGCTCCTGAATAGTGGGATAAGCGTTCCAAGCCAGACCAATAAGATTCTAAGCAAAATCATCTCGTCGATAAGAGAGTTTAACCCTAAAGATGTGGTATTTCTTGGAGATATCAAACACAACATTCCGATGATGAGCGCACAGGAGAGAAGAGAGATCCCAAAATTTTTTGGGGAACTGTCGGATCTTGTGGATATCTATGTAGTGAAGGGAAACCACGACGGCAATTTGACCGAGATCCTTCCGCGAAGAGAGAACGTATTTTTATACGATGGCAAAGGTTTTTCGTACCGTGGCGTTGGTTTTTTTCATGGACATGCCTATCCATCGGAGGAGGTTATCTCCTGCAAGGTGGGTGTCATGGCACACAATCATCCAGTCGTGAAGTTGACAGATGGCTTGGGAGCCGTTAAAACTTTGCGGGTATGGGTAAGAGCACCAGTTATTAAAGAGAGGCTTCTCGAACGGTATGATAGAGTAAGTATGGGTGAATTATTGGTGATGCCCGCATTCAATGATCTCTGCGGGGGTATGGCAGTAAACGTATACAAGGGAAAATTCTTAGGCCCGCTTAAAGGAAAAATTCGCCTCAAAGATGCAAGGGCTTATCTCCTCGACGGCACGGATCTGGGCCACATATTTTGAAGATGGAAAAAGTTTTTGATGTTTTAGATGAGAGAATAAAGGATCTTCTTTGGGAGATAGAACCCAGTGAGACCCAGATATCTGCCATTCCGCCTATTCTCGATGGAAAGAACGTTTTATTGGTGGCTCCAACGGGAACCGGAAAGACCGAGGCTGCCATGCTTCCCGTCTTCCATGGGATCTTGAAGGAAAAGGGGAGAGGAGTATCTGCCGTTTATATAACCCCACTAAGAGCTTTGAACCGAGATATGTTGAGAAGATTGGAAGAGTGGGGGAAGAAACTTGGAATAGACGTAAAGGTCAGACATGGCGATACTTCAAAGTATGAGAGAAGAAGACAGGTGGAAAATCCACCTGACGTGCTCATAACAACACCAGAGACCCTTCAGATCCTCTTCGTTGGAAAGAGATTGAGAGAGATATTGAGAGACGTTAGGTACGTTATTTTAGACGAGGTGCACGAATTGGCATCCTCTAAAAGGGGCGTTCAGCTTTCGATAGCTCTTGAGAGACTTGAGAGACTTCGTAGAGGAAAGATACAGCGGATAGGGCTATCTGCTACGGTTGGGAACAGAGAAGAGATGGCGAGGTTCATGGTGGGAAATGAACGAGATTGTGAGATAATAGATGTTCCCACGGCCAAATCCTATGAGATAGAAGTTTTGAGCCCATATTCTTGCGAGAAAGATGAAAAACGGGCAGAAGAGCTCTTCGTCAATCCGGAGATGATGGCTCACTTGAATTTGATCAGAGAGACGATTAATGAGAGCAGGTCTACTCTCATCTTTACGAATACGAGACAGATGGCGGAGATGCTCGGCTCGAGATTGAAGATGCTTGGGTCTTCCTGTGATCTGCATCACGGTTCACTTTCGAGAGAGATAAGGATAAAGACGGAGGAAAGTTTCAAGAGAGGCGATTTAAAGGCATTGATCTGCACGTCTTCCATGGAGCTTGGGATAGATGTGGGAAACGTCGATAACGTCATCCAGTACACGTCTCCAAGAGAGGTAGGAAGGCTTCTGCAGAGGATGGGCAGGTCGGGGCACGGGATTCAAAAGATATCAAGGGGGAAGATAATTGCCACCTCTCCTGATGATATAATGGAATCCTGGGTCATCGCAAGAAGGGGGCTTTATGGAGAGCTTTCAGTTATTCCAATGATGGAAGATTCTTACGACGTGTTGGCAAACCAGATCTGCGGCAGCTTGATTGAGAGAAAAAGTGTTGATCTAAAAGAGATTTTTAATTGTGTAAAAAGAGCTTACCCCTATAGAAATTTAGCAAAAGAGAAATTTATGGAGGTTTTAAGGGAACTTAAGCGTCAAAGACTCGTCTTTTTTGATTTTAACAACTTTGACGAAGAAGATGAGGAGAAGGTGGTTAAGATCGGGGGAAGAACGTACCAATATTATTATGAGAATATATCCATGATCCTGGATGAGAAGAAGTTTGACGTCGTGGATATCGTTCGTAGGGAGAAGATAGGTAGTCTGGATGAGAGCTTCGTTATCTCTTCAGTTAGAAGAGGATCGGTATTCATAACTCGGGGAGATATGTGGAGGATCATAGATCTGGACGATGAAAAGATCGAGGTCGAACCCATCAAAGACCCTGGAGGGGAGATACCGAACTGGGTTGGAGAAGAGATTCCGGTACCGTTTGAGGTGGCTATGGAGGTCGGCAGAATTAGAGGGATATTTTCTTCGGGTATGAACGATGAAAGAGAACTCTTAAAGAGGTTATCCGATTATCCTATAGAAGAAAACTCATTTTCAAAGGTATATGACCTCATGAGAAGACAGGAAGGCTTCATTGTACCCACGGATAAAGTGCTCACGATAGAGGGGGGAGAGAACTCTGCGATCATAAATTTATGTGGTGGGCACCGGGTCAATGAGACATTGGGGGAAGCACTGAGTGCTCTAATATCCGCCCGTTTTGGGGTGAGTGTGGGAATGGAGATAGATCCTTATAGGATAAAATTTACCTTTCCAAGGCGTATTAGTGCGGATCTGATCCGTAGAATTCTCATTGAAACTGATCCGGGGCATCTGGAGGGAATAATTAAACTTTCGTTGAAGAACATTTCTCTCTTGAAGTGGAAGATGATAGGCGTCGCGAGAAGATTCGGGGCGCTCTCGAAGGGATTTGATCACAGGAAGATATCGATGGATAAGTTCTTGCATCTCTTTGAAGATAGTATAATCTTTGAGGAGGCGGTCAAAGAGGTTCTTTACGATAAGATGGATCTGAAGAATGCAAAGAAGGTTTTGGAAGAGATAAGAAAGGAAAAAATAAAGGTTTTAACGTCTAAAATTACCCCGATCGGTTCTTCTGGATATTCCACATCGAGAGCTCTCTTCTGCTCTGAGGCGGCGGACGATACGATCATAGGTGTGTTGAAGAATAGAATAATGGAAGACAGCGTCATACTATTCTGTCTAAATTGCAAGAGATGGAGGACGAAGAAGAAGGTGAAGAATGTTCCAGAGGAGATCGTATGTCCTATATGCGAGTCGAGACTGATAGCCGCACTTAAGCCTTGGGAAGAAGAGGAGATAAAACTTATAAAGAGAGGAGGGGGGTATTCTAAAGAGGATGAGAAGAGGGTGAAGAAGGTTTATAGAAATGCAAACATCGTCCTCTCTTGCGGAAGAGAGGCGGTCATAGCGCTCGCATCCAGAGGAGTAGGTCCTGATACCGCCGCGAAGATAGTAGATAAAACGAGGGAGAGTGAAGAAGAATTTTATAGGGATATTCTCGATGCCGAGAGAAACTTTGCGAGGACGAAGAGATTCTGGGATTGAGATTTTTGCAATTATCATATCCCCTATTCACTATTGAGCTATTTTATTCCCTCTTTGTAATATTAATCGGATCCGTATGTTGAGAAGATTGAAATAGATGTAAAGGTCAGACACGGCGATACTTCGGAAGTAGAAAAACAACAAAGTTAAATACCACCCGATTATATACCTTTTAGATATGTCAACTGTAGTAGTAGAAGATATTGAGGATAGCATCTATAACTCACTATGTAATATCTTTGATGAATTTGGTGGCGCAGCGACTCTGGTAAAAGATAAAAACGTGTTCATAAAGATAAACGCTATTGATTTCAGAAAGCAATCTTACACCTCCCCAGAAGTGATATCATCTGCAATTGATGTAATAAAGGATGCAGGAGCGAAGAAAATTTATGTTATGGAAAACTCCACTCAGGGAAACATAACGCGGATCGTCTTTAAAGTAATCGGTATAGATAAAATCATAAAAGAAAGAGGTGCAAAACCGATATATCTTGACGAACAAAAACCCATTGAAGTATCTATTGGAGATAATATAATAGAATTCCCTAAAATCCTCTATGATGATCTTATTATAGATAGGAAGAATAACTTTTATCTATCTATCCCAAAATTCAAAACCCACAGCATGACCACTGTAACTCTTGGTGTTAAATGCCAAATGGGTTTTCCGTACCATGAAGATCGGCCCACGAAGCATAATTTCGAACTACATCAGTTTCTCGCCGATGTCTACGCATTTATAAAACCTGATTTTACGATCATCGATGGTATAAATGCAATTATAAATGGGCATTACCCACTCGAGAAGAAACTTGACCAGTATCTTGTCCCTATGAATATATTAATTGGTGGAGATGACACGGTCGCCGTCGATACGGTGGGGGCAAAGATACTTGGATATGATATAGATGAGGTAAAACACCTAAAAATTGTATCAGATGCTGGGCTTGGCTCTGGAGATTTATCAAATATTCAGATAAAAGGAGATATTTCCAAGTATAAAACAAAGTATTCTTGTAATATCATTGGAGCTTTTCCCAAAGATGTCAAAATTGTCGAAGGAGAAGAAAGGGCATGTATAGAAGGATGTAAAAACAATACGTTAATGCTTTTGGAGATGCTCTATATCGACCACGGTGGGCATGGACCATTTAATATTATTTACGGAAAAGGAATCGCCAAAGAAGAGATAGAGAATCTTAATGATGGCCCCATTTTGGTTGTTGGCCCATGCGCGATTGAAGAAGTCGGTGATTATCTGTCCGAGAGATATCCTGACAAAAAAATCGTTACGGTCAATTTTCATAATGATCTCGCGGCTGTCCTAAGTGCGTTGATGAAGTTCATGAAGATAAAATCAACAGATATCGTGCCGATGAATCCTATTTCTACCTTTCTTGTGTTTTTGAATGCAAAAATACACGGTACAACTGCACATACACCTCCAATTATATAGAAAATGAAACTGTTTCGCTATCGGGATAAAATTAGGCATTCCATACTTTCTATTTTTTTTCCTATCATGCCTGCATATACCCTTTAAGCAAAATAAAAGAGTGTAATGCGTGCACAAAGTTTTTATATAGAGCTATAATAATTAATATAGATAAAATCTTGAAGGAGCAGATCATATTGAAGGTCATCGTTCTGATAGACGGCGAACATTATATACCCGTCATCCAAGATGCAATAGCCTCGATAAAAGAGAAAGAAGACGTCTTAGCCGCCATATTCATTGGGGGAACCGAAAAGATAGGCGATCCCGAGGAACTGAAGGAAGAACTGGGAATAGACGTTTTGATGGGGAAGGGAGATGAAATTCCATACGATAAGATCGAGGAGGCATTAAAGAGATATAGACCAGACGCGCTGGTCGATCTCTCGGATGAGCCCATCGTGGATTATCGCTCGAGATTTAAGATGGCATCCCTCTCACTTGAAAGTAACGTATCATACATCGGATCGGACTTTCGTTTCGATCCACCGGAGTTTTTAGATTTACTGGAAAAACCCTCCATCGGGATCATAGGAACCGGAAAACGTATCGGTAAGACTGCCGTTGCCGGATATATCGCCAGATTCTTGAAAGAAAGGGGATACGATCCCGTGATCGTGACGATGGGGAGAGGAGGCCCAAAGATTCCGGAGATCATCTACGGAGAAGAGATGGATCTCTCCCCTGAATATTTGATAGAGCAGGCGTCTAAGGGAATACATGCCGCATCGGATCATTGGGAAGACGCTATGACGTCGAGAATAACGACCGTTGGATGTAGGAGATGCGGAGGAGGCATGGCCGGACGGGTCTTCGTTTCAAATGTCGTGGAGGGTGTTGAGGTGGCAAATAAGTTGGAGAAAGATCTTGTGATAATGGAGGGATCTGGAGCCGCACTGCCTCCAATAAAGACGGATAGAAGGATCGTAATCGTCGGCGCCGATCAACCTATCGAATTTATTTCGGGGTACTTTGGAACGTACAGGATACACATATCGGATCTCGCCATCCTGACGATGTGTGAAGAGCCGATCGCCTCTAAAGAGAAGATCCTAAATATCGTTGATGCGATAAAAGATATCAAGGAGATGGAGATCTTTCCCACCGTATTTAGACCGAGACCGTTGGGCGATGTGAACGGTAAGAAGATATTTTTGGCCGTGACCACGCCAAGAGAGATGATAGAGAATGTCATGGGGGGGTATCTGGAGGATAACTACGGATGTGAGGTCGTGGGCTATTCCCCATTTCTATCGAACAGGCGAAGATTGATCGAGGATCTTAAAGATTATATCGAAGGTGCCGACACTATCTTAACGGAGATAAAGGCGGCGGGCATCGACGTGGCAACCAAATTCGGCATAGATAACAACTTGGATGTTATATATATGGACAACATAATAGAGACGATAGGGCAGAGTGAGAAAGAATTTCACGGATCCATCCTCTCGATAGTTGAGGAGGCGATCGATAACTTTGGGTGATGGAATTGGTTGATGTCAGAGGTCATAAATATTGCATGCCTTTCTCAAAAGGTATCCTCTCAACCTCTTTGATGAGGGCGAAATTGGACGTTGCCGAAGCGTATATAACGGCGGCAGAGGTAGAGAAGGAGTTGGAGACGAGGGGCGTTGAGGAGATCGGAGAGGAAGAACTCGTGGATCTCGTGAAAGAGAAGTTGGCCGAGGGAGGGTTCGAAAAGAATGCGGTGTATTATGAAATGTGGCAGAAGATCAGGGAGGAGAAGAAGAACGTCATCATACTCCTTGGTGGACCCACAGGGAGCGGAAAATCTACGATCGCCTCGGAGTTAGGTTATAGGCTTGGAATAAGAAGAACCATCGGAACGGATAGTATCAGAGAAGTTATGAGGAAGATGCTCTCTATAGAATTGGTTCCAAGCATCTATTATTCTTCCTTTTTCGTCGGAAAGAACCTGAAACCGCCCTCTCAATACTTAAATAAAACTGTTTATGGATTTGAGAAGCAGACGTCAAATGTGACCGTTGGGGTAAATGCGCTAATAAAGAGGGCAAGAAATGAGGGATTTAACTTGATAGTTGAGGGGGTACATCTGGTTCCCGGATATATAAAAAACGGGGAAAACCTATTTCATTTCATCTTAAATCCCCCGTCGACTGAACACCATAAGAATATGATCATAAAGAGATTTATCGACTTAAAAAGGCCGGTTGATAGATATATAGACCATTTAACGGAGATAGAGGAGATAAAAGATTATATCAACGAGGCCGCCAGAAGTAATGATGTGAAGATCATTCAGAATTATACTGTCTCAGAGACGATCGAGGAGATAATGACAGACGTGATCGGAAAGCTGTCGGAGAAGGTTACCGCCGGGTGAAACGGGAGAAATCTTCTACCTTTCTTCTTTTTCCCTATACTTTCCCAGAGCGGTGGCCAAGACCCCTGCCTTTGCCATTACAGAACTTATCAGGATAACATCTAAAATTTCGTCCCTCGTCGCACCGCATTTCAACGCCGCATCGTAATGAACGGAGATACATCCCTCAGATTTGTTTGCCACGGCTGATGAGAGAGCAACGAGTTCTGCTGTCTTTGCATCGAGGCTCTTTGGTTGTGTGGTATAATACATGCTCAAAAGTTCATGTATCAGCATCTCCGGTCTCTTCTCCATCTCCTTGATGATGAACGGAACCATTCCAAGTTCTTCTTTTAATATCTGTTCAAAGGATTCGATCATTTCTTCTTTATTCTTCCATATCTTATCAAACTGTCCAAATAGTTTTTCTATCTGATCCATGCGGGGCATTAGACGTCAGAGTATTTATTTTTTTGCGATTCTCAAGAGATTTTAATCATCTCACCGGTATCAAATTAATCTAAATTACATCTCTAATGAATGGATAAAGAGTGCGGAGGGTGGGATTTGAACCCACGGATCCCTACGGAACAGGGCCCTCAACCCTGCGCCTTTTCCTCTCGGCAACCCCCGCTTTAACATTTCTCTCCTCTTGCGATCAAGGATGCGATCGCCCCTGCGTTAAAACCTGCGTCTATGTTCACAACCGCCAATCCTGGAGAACAACTCTGAAGCATTCCTATCAATGCCCCCAAGCCCTTTCCACCGATTCCATAGCCCGTGGACGTCGGCACACCGATCACGGGAGAACGGACCAACCCTGCTATAACACCGGGTAAGGCGCCATCCATCCCAGCAACCACGATGATACATTTAACCTTTTCTAATCTCATCTTCTTTAGGGGTTCTATGATTCTGTGCAGACCCGCGACACCGACGTCGTAAAATGTGATCGGTTCTATTCCCGTGATCTCCAAGGCACATCTTGCCTCTTCTGCAATCGGAATATCACTGCTTCCCGCCGTCATTACGCCCACACTCCCGCCACGTCTCTTCACCTCGTACCCCCTCTTCTTTATTATCAAGGCTCTCGCTGTCCTTCTCTCTTCTATCTCATAATCCTCTCTTAGATTTTTTATGGCGGTGTAATGCTCCTCCTTCAACCTCGTGGCGAGTAGGAGATCTCTTCTTTTCATGAATGATTTTACAATCTCAAAGAATACATCCGGACTTTTATCCTCGGCATATACCACCTCTGGAATACCACTCCGCATTTCCCTGTTTATGTCGAGGGATGCAAAGGTGCTGACCGAGAAGAACTCGTTTAGTATCTCTCCTTCCGCATCTTCGATCGATATCTCCCCGTTTAATAACTTCGCCAGTATCTTTTTCATATCAATTCTCTCATACGGAGGAGAACATTTACATCGTATCCGAGTTTTTTCATCCTTTCAACGGCACCTTCCTCTCTATCCACCACGATCAATACCTCCGTTATTACCCCTCCTACTTCTTCCACCGTCCTTATCGCCTTTAAGAGGCTCTCTCCCGTTGTGGTGACATCTTCAACAAATAAAACTTTATCTCCTTCTTTTAAATTACCCTCTATCTTAGATTTAGTTCCGTAATCCTTATCCTTTTTTCTTACAATCAAGAAGGGTTTCTCTGTTTTTAGAGAAAGCGCGGTGATCAGTGGAATCGCCCCCATCTCCGGACCAGCAATAATATCAAATTCTCTCTCGATCCTAAATATCATCTCTTCAGAAATTTTTTTGAGGATCCCTGGTGAGGTCTCGAAGAGATATTTATCCACGTAATAACTGCTCTTCTTACCAGAGGATAGGGTGAAACTTCCAACTTTTAAGGCGCCGGAATCTTTTATCATCTCTGATATAATCATATGAGTGATTGGAGGGAGAACGAAGATAAAAACCTAACTGAACACAGGATAATCGGAGGAGCAGGAATA
>Ga0209121_10001533_pt1 | contig 24184 bp, 22 predicted proteins | sample Cruoilmetagenom3_FD_187292 | JGI IMG/M metagenome (GOLD analysis project Ga0209121, IMG submission 187292) | Oil polluted marine microbial communities from Coal Oil Point, Santa Barbara, California, USA - Sample 3 (SPAdes) (version 2) | ecosystem: Environmental > Aquatic > Marine > Oil seeps ... | reverse complement strand
TGGTGCACCCGTCGCGATTCGAACGCGAGACCTCTGCCTTCGGAGGGCAGCGCTCTATCCAGCTGAGCTACGGGTGCATTGGGGCTGTATAGTCCACCAAATTATGGGTTGCAATCGCGAAATATCAGCTGGCAGCACCAAGGCTGCTCTCCAGCAGATGCTTGGTGTAGGGGTGTTTGGTTCGCATGTCTCGCATGTCTTCCACGCCAAGTGTTTCAACGATTTCACCAAGCTGCATCACAGCGATATCCTGGCAGATATGCCCGACCACTGCGAGGTCGTGGCTGACCATCAGGTAGGTGAGTTTGTGCTCGGCGCGCAAATCGGTCAGCAGGTTCAAGATCTCGGCCTGAACGCTCACGTCGAGCGCGGAAGTAGGCTCGTCAAGCAGCAGGATTTCTGGCTCGGGGGCAAGGGCACGGGCAATAGCCACGCGCTGCCTTTGACCACCCGAAAGCTGGTGTGGATAGCGAAAGCGGAAACTCGGGCCGAGGCCGACATCGTTCAGCAGCTTTTCAATCCGCTTGTCAATGCCTTTGAAACCGTGCAGCGACAGAGTTTCACTCAACACCTGATCCACCGAATGGCGCGGGTGCAGGCTGGCGTAAGGATCTTGAAAGACCATTTGGACGGCGCGATAAAAATCTCGCCCGCGCGGGCGGGTCACCGGTTTGCCGAGGATGTCAATCTTGCCCGACCACGTGGGTGCCAGCCCCATAATCGCCCGCAAAATCGTTGATTTCCCCGAGCCGCTTTCACCCACCAAGCCAAAGCTGCCCCCTTTGGGTACGCTCAAATTGGCCCCTATTACAGCATCCACCCGCTCTTCATGTTCGCCGAACCATACGTTCAGTCCCTCGATCTCGATACCGCTCATCCGCGCACACTTTCTTCAGCGGCCCAAGCCGGGTCGCGTTCTAATACTTCAAGCCGATCTTTGGGCTCGTCTAGCCTCGGCAGCGAGTTTAGCAGGCCCTTGGTATAGGGGTGCTTGGCCTCGTGCAGCTTGTCGGCCGGCAGGGTTTCAACCACACGGCCGGAATACATAATCAGCACGCGGTCACAAAAGCTCGACACCAGATTGAGATCGTGGCTGATGAAAATCAACCCCATGCCACGATCCTTCACCAGCTTGTCCATGATTTCCAGCACCTGCATCTGCACGCTTACATCCAGCGCCGAGGTCGGCTCGTCCGCGATCATGATCTGCGGGTCGGGGATCAGCATCATGGCGATCATGATCCGCTGGCCCATTCCGCCCGAAACCTCGTGCGGATACATCCGGTAAACCCGCTCGGGGTCCCGGATGGCCACGGCTTCCAGCATCGCAATCGTCTTACGCTTGGCTTCGGATTTCGAGACCTTATAGTGCAGCCGATAGGCTTCCATGATCTGCGCACCCACGCGCATAACCGGATTGAGAGAGAATTTCGGATCCTGCATGATCATGCTGATCTTTTGGCCCCGCACCGCACGCATTTCTTTTTCGGAACAGGTGAGCAGCTCCTTGCCCTCAAGCTCCATCTTGTCGGCGGTCACAATCCCCGGCGGTCGGATCAGCCGCAATATCGCGCGGCCGGTCATCGATTTCCCCGAACCGCTTTCGCCCACAATCCCTAGCCGCTCCTGCCCGAGGGTGAAGCTCACCCCGCGCACTGCGTCAAACACGCCGCTACGGGTCGGGAACTTGACCCATAGGTTTTCAACTTCCAGAAGCTTGCTCATTGCGAACCATCCTTCGGGTCCAGCACATCGCGCAGACCATCACCCAACAGGTTAAACGCCAGTGATACCGTGAAAATAGCCAAGCCCGGCATGGTAGCCACCCACCAGTGGTCAAGAATAAACTTGCGGCCCTCGCTGATCATCGCCCCCCATTCAGGGCTGGGAGGTTGCGCGCCAAGGCCAAGGAAACCAAGACCGGCAGCGGCCAGAATAATACCCGCCATATCAAGCGTTACCCGCACCACGAGCGAGGAAATGCACAGCGGCCAGATATGCTTGGTAATTATCCGTAAAGCCCCCGCGCCCTGCAACTTCACGGCGTGGATATAATCGGAATTGCGGATGGTCAGGGTCTCTGCCCGCGCAATCCGCGCATAGGGCGGCCATGCGGTGAGTGAGATCGCCAACACCGCGTTTTCAATCCCTGCCCCAAGGGTCGCTACAAAAGCCAGCGCCAAAATCAGGCGCGGAAAGGCCAGAAAGATATCGGTGATCCGCATCAACACAACATCAACCCAGCCGCCGACATAACCCGCCACCGTGCCCACAAACAGCCCCACGATTGGGGCCAGTAGCGCCACCAAAGTCACGATATAAAGCGTGATCCGCGACCCATAGAGCAGCCGTGAAAGGATATCGCGCCCGAGGCTGTCGGAGCCAAGGATATAGCCCTCAATGGCAGGATCCCGCTCTTGCCAAATTGGCGGGGTCAGCCGCAAGGCGAGGTCTTGCGCAAACGGGTCTGCCGGAGCCACCACGCTGGCAAAGGCCGCGATCAGCACCAGCAAAACCAGAATCCCGAGGCCGAGCATGGCCATATGGTTGCCCCTAAACGAAAGCCAGCCTTGATAAATGGCTGCCGCGCGCGCATGGCGGCGCGAGGTCGGGGTGTTGGTCAGCAACCAAGCCCGCAAGCTGGTTTTCGCTGTTTCCGGCATACTCATTTCGCCCTCGGATCAAAGAATTTGTAGAGAAGTTCGGCAAAGATATTGAGCAGCACAAAGACGAGGCCAACCACAACCGTGCCCCCCATCACCGCGTTCATATCTGCCGACAGCAGCGAAATGGTGATGTACTTCCCGATGCCCGGCCATGAGAAAATAATCTCGGTCAGCACCGAGCCTTCGAGCAACCCGGCATAGGAAAGCGCGATCACCGTGATCAGCGGCACTTTGATATTGCCAAAAGCGTGCTTCCAGACCACCGCCCATTCGGACATCCCCTTTACCCGCGCCGTCACGATATATTCGGCGCTGAGTTGCTCGAGCATAAAGCTGCGGGTCATTCGGCTGATATAGGCCAATGAGTAATAGCCCAGCAAGGAAGCGGGCAGGATGATATGCGAAATCGCATTTCTGAAAATCATCATGTCGCCTTCAATCAGGCTGTCGATCAGGATCATCCCCGTTACCGACGGAATGATATCCTCGTAATAAATATCGAGTCGCCCCGGCCCCGAGACCCATCCCAGATTTCCGTAAAAAACCAGCAGGCCAATGATTGCCAGCCAGAATATCGGCATCGAATAGCCGATCAGCGCCACAACGCGGGCGATCTGGTCTATCCATGTGCCGCGCTTCACGGCAGCCAAAACCCCAAGCGGCACGCCAATGAAAACCCCGATTAGGGTGCCCAATGTAGCCAGCTCCATCGTGGCGGGGAAAACCCGCGTAATGTCATCCCATACCGGAAAGCCCGTGCGGAGCGATTTACCAAAATCCCCCTGCACCACATCGGTTAAGTAATAAAAGAATTGCACAAACAAGGGCTTATCCAGCCCGAGTGCAACATATACAGCGTCATACTGCTCCTTGGTGGCGCGTTCGCCAACGATTGAGAGTACCGGATCCACCGGCATAACCCTGCCAATAAAAAACGTAACGAAAAGCAGGCCGAGCATGGTGGCCGCCACGGTGGCCAGCGTCGTGCCGGTTTTCTTTGCTATCCCGAAAAGGGGCGACTTGCGCCGCCCCTTCCCGTTTGTTTCAGCTAATGCCATTTATTTGGTCACCGTCCAGTAGGTCGCAGCCGTAATCGCGCCACCAAGGCTCAGGCCTTGCACGTTTTCAGGGTGGCCATATTGCTCGATCTTCTGGAACATCACCGCAAAGGGTGAGATCGCCTGATGCTCGCGCTGGATGGCTTCATACATAGCTGCACGGGTGTCGCGGTCATTTTCAACAACAGCGGCCAGTGTGGCTTCACTCATTTCAGGAATGTGCCAAGCATTGCGCCATGCCAGAAGGCCGGTTGCGCCCGCTTCGTCCGAATTATCCGGGTTAAAAGCAAACGTCCCTGCGTTGGTGTTTGGATCCGGATAATCCGGCCCCCACGCCCCTACATAGATGTCATGCTCACGCGCACGATACACACCCAAAATCTGCTTGCCGGTGCCCACGGTGATATTCACCGTAATGCCCGCCTGGCCAAATGTGTTCTGGATCGACTGTGCGATCTCGATGCGTTCTTGCGCTTCACGCACTACAATGCCAACTTCGAAACCGTCTGCATAGCCAGCTTCAGCCAGCAGGGCTTTGGCTTTTTCTACGTCGAGCGAATAGGGCACGTCGTCGATTTCACCCAGATAGGTTTGCGGCAGGAACGCCTGATGAATGGTATATTGCCCATTCAGGAAGCTGTTTTGCATACCTTCATAGTCGATGAGGTATTTCAGCGCCTCGATCACTTTCGGGTTGGAAAGCGCCTCGTTTTTCTGGTTCATCGAGATATACATCAGGCGGCCACGCAGCTCGCTATCTATCTCAATACCGTCAACAGATGCGGCACCAGCCACATCTTCCGGGTTCAGGTTGCGGGCTACGTCAATATCGCCGTTTTCCAGCAGCAGGCGCTGGGTCGCGCTTTCCTGAATGTTACGCACAATCACGCGCTGCATTGCTGGCGCACCGCGGAAGAAGTCGTTATTCGCGATCAGCGTAACGGATTCATTGGGCTTCCAGCTTCCGAGCGTATAAGCGCCCGAGCCAGCTGTATTGGTCCGCAGCCATTCATTGGCAAGGTCACCGTCAGCGTCGTGTTCCATCGCGGTTTTCATATCGATAATGGAGCCGATGGTCGCTGTCAGGCAATTGAGCACAAACGAGGTCGCATAGCGGCGGTCGGTCGTGATCGAAATTGTATTGCCCTCCGCCACGATGGTTTCTTCCACATTGTCAGCGCTAAAGCCAAATTGGGTAAGAATGAACGAAGGCGTTTTGTTGAGCGTCACCGCACGGCGCAGGGACCATTCGGCGTCTTGTGCCGTTACCGGATTGCCGGATTCAAAGGTCACACCTTCGCGCATGGTGAAGGTAATGGTGCGGCCATCTTCCGAAACTTCCCAGCTTTCTGCAAGAGCCGGGATATAGCCGCCACTTAGGTCAGCCGGATCAAAACCCACGAGCTTGGAATAGATATTGCGGTTTACGTCCGCACCCGAAAACTCGAAAGTTTGGGCAGGGTCAAGCGTGGTGATATCGTCGATCTGGGCGGCAATAATCAGCATATTCGCGGGCGTCTCGGCCAGCGCGGGCGTAAAGCTAACCCCGGCAGCCAGCGCGACGGCTGTGCTGAAAATAGTTGAACGAAGTGCGTTCATGATCTTTCTCCTGTTGGTTTTTTTATGGAAACTCATGGTGATAGTTCTTGAGTCTCTTGGTGCAAGCATTAACCCGCCAAATTGTCGCGTAGTCAAGCCAAGGTTGCTCTAATATCATACCGTAAAACTACGGTTTCGTCACCCCTTCCATGTTACATCCAACAACCGCATCCAGTTGCCGTTACACAGTTTTTCCATCAGCGCGTCACTATACCCGTGCGCCACCATGGCTTCGCGCAGGTTGGGTAAACCTGAAATATCGCCGATGGCTTCCGGCACCATCGCCCCGTCAAAATCGGAACCAAGGCCGACATTATCCTCCCCCGCATGCTCGATCAGGTGGTCGAGATGGCGCAGCATAACTTCCAGCGATGTGTCAGCCTTCATCTGGCCATCGGGCCGCAAAAACGCTGTGGCAAAGTTTAAGCCCACCATACCGCTGCTATCGCGAATTGCGTGCAGCTGGTCATTGGTCAGGTTGCGCGCATTGGGGCATATTTCATAAGTGTTTGAATGGGTTGCCACAATCGGGGCATCACTGGTTTTAACCACATCCCAAAAGCCCTTTTCATTTAGGTGGGACATATCCAGCATAATCCCGAGCGCATTACACTCCCGCACAAGGTCAAACCCGGCCTTCGTTAGCCCCGGCCCGGTATCCCCGGTGGAAGGGTAGCGAAACGGCACCCCATGAGCAAAAATCGTCGGGCGGGACCAGACCGGCCCGAGCGAGCGCAAACCTGCGCGGTGAAGCACGTGCAGCGCATCAAGATCGGCATCAATCGCCTCGGCTCCCTCCATGTGCATAATCGCGGCCATCTTGCCACTATCCATGGTGGCGCGGATATCAGCGGTGTTTGTGCAAATCTTGAGCGCCCCGTCGCTTTCAAGGTCCATCAGTGCCCGCGCCTGCTTCATGGCAACAGCCAGCGCAAAGCCCTGATCAATCGCCTCGGGTAGCGGGATGTCGTATTCGGGCTGCATCATGCGCTCGAAAATGCCGTCATCGTCCATAACGCTTGGCACCCAGATCGCGAAGAAACCGCCACCAAATCCGCCTTTGATGGCTTTCGGCACATCAATATGAAATTCATTTCCGGTGGTAAACGCTTTGCGCGCGGCAGCTCCACCTTCATATTGCTTGAGCAGCACGTCATTATGGCCATCAAAAATCAGCGGTGTTTTCATGGTGTCTTTGGCAAATACTGCCCCTCCAGCCCGATCAGAAAATCAGCAAAGGCGCGCGCTACCGGTGGCAGGTCGCGCCCTGCCCGGCTGATTAGAAACCAGTGGCGCACAATCGGCAAGCCCGAAAATTCGATATTCACCAGCCTGCCGGACTCGAGCTCGGCGCTTACCGCCTGCCCAGAGATAAAAGCCAGCCCCAGCCCCGCCATCGCCGACTGTTTGATGGTTTCGCTCGAGTCAATCGTCATGGTTTTGTATTCCATACCTTCGCCCACGCGGTCCAAGAATCGCTGCATCAGGATTCGCGTTCCCGAGCCCCGTTCGCGCGATAGAAAGGTTTCAGACAGCAATTCTTCGGACGAAATGTCGCGCTTGCCAGCCAGCGCATGCCCCGCCGGGCCGACCAGAATATGCGGATTGTCCCCCAAGACTTCGGCATCTACCGGTGGATTTCTGGGCGGCCGACCCATGATCGCAAGGTCGATTTTCTTATCGGAAAGCGCCTCTACGATCTCGGCCCGATTGCCCACAAACAGGCTGACTTCCACATCAGGAAGCTGGCGGTTGGCTTCCACCACAATGCGCGGCGCAAAGTATTTTGCCGTGCTGACAACCCCGAGCGTAAGGTGGCCAACCTTGCCGGTCTTAAGGGCGTTTATATTGTCATAACAAGAGTTTAACGAGTTTTCGATTTGCCTGACCGTCGCCAGCACAACCTCGCCACTCTGGGTCAGCACCGTTTTGCCATCCGGCCCCCGATGCATCATCGTAACCCCAAAATTGGACTCGAGCGAGCGGAGTTGGGTAGAGACCGCCGGCGTGGTCACACTCAGCGCTTCGGCGGCGGCGGTCAGGGTTCCGGATTTCACAATAGCGGCCAGCGCGCGCAGTTGCTTTAGGGTAATGGCATTTTCGTGAATCATAGTTTTGTTTAACGCAATAAAGATTTTTTTCAATTTTATTTTTCTCCCAACCTGTCATGGATCACACATTCACTTTTTCGCAACCAACGGGAAACAGCTTCGATGACCAGCGAAACGACCTTCGGCGACTTCCTCGCCGACAAGCCCAAAGACCTCGGTGAGGCGCTTTTGGCGCTTGCCAAAGTCGGCAAAGATCTTGCCGCTCTCATTTCTCGCGGTGCCCTTGGTGGCGAATTAGGCGGAGCCGTGGGCGAAAACCTTGGCGGCGACCAGCAAAAAGCGCTCGACGTGATGGCAGATGATGTGTTTGCCGCCGAGCTTTCCAAGACACAGGTTAAATACTACGCCTCGGAAGAGCAGGATGAGGTTGTCACCCTGAATCCCGATGGTCACCTCGCACTGGCGATTGATCCGCTCGACGGTTCCTCCAATATCGACGTGAATGTTTCCATCGGCACAATCTTTTCCATCTTTGAAGCCAAAGACGGCGCCAACGAGAGCTTCCTTCGCCCTGGTAAAGAGCAGATCGCCGCTGGCTACATTATTTTTGGCCCGCAAACCGGCATCATGCTCACCTTGGGGGACGGCACCGCAATGTTCATCCTCGACCATGAAAATGGCGAGTTTATGCTGGTAAACCCGCGCGTGAGCATCGTACCCGACGCGGTGGAATACGCGATTAACGCCTCCAACTACCGCCATTGGCCAAACCCGATCCGCGCCTATATCGACGATATGATCGATGGCGCCGAGGGCGTGCACGGCAAAAACTTCAACATGCGCTGGGTGGCTTCTCTTATCGCCGAAACCCACCGGATCATCTCCCGCGGCGGTATCTTCCTTTACCCAGGTGATGACCGTGAAGGCTACAAAATGGGCCGCTTGCGGATGATCTACGAAGGCGCACCGGTTGCCTTTGTGGTTGAGCAGGCGGGCGGCATTGCCACCGATGGCAAAGACCGCATCCTGGACCAAACCCCGACCGAGCTCCACGGGCGTACCCCGCTGGTGTTTGGATCTAAAGACAAAGTTACCCGGGTCGTCGCTTATCACGACCTGCCAGATAACGAAATCTCGCCGCTGTTCAGCAAGCGCGGCCTGTTTAACGCCTAAGGATCAAGAAAATGAGCACCAAACACCCGATCATCTCTGTTACTGGTTCTTCCGGCGCAGGCACGTCCACGGTTAAAAACACCTTTGACCAAATATTCCGCCGCGAAGGCATTAAAGCGGTCAGCATCGAGGGCGACGCCTTCCACGCCTTTGATCGTGCTGCCATGAAAGTGGAGTTCGAAAGGCGCATCGCTGCCGGAGACCACTCGTTCAGCCACTTCTCTTTTGAGGCCAACGAGCTTTCCGAGTTGGAGCGTGTGTTCCGTGAATACGGAGAAACCGGCGCGGGCAAAACCCGCCACTATGTGCATAACGACGAAGAGGGCAAAGCCTTGGGTGCCCCTTCCGGCACTTTCACCGACTGGGCCGAATTCGAGAGCGGCACCGATATACTGTTTTACGAGGGCCTGCACGGCGCTGTAAAAAACGACACCGTTGATCTGCCAAAATATGCAGACCTCAAAGTTGGCGTTGTGCCGGTTATCAATCTCGAATGGATCCAGAAAATCCACCGGGACCGCGACCAGCGCGGCTATTCCACCGAGGCGATCACCGATGTGATCCTGCGCCGGATGGACGCTTACGTGAACTGCATCACCCCGCAATTTTCGGAAACCGACATCAACTTCCAGCGCGTGCCGGTTGTGGATACCTCGAACCCGTTCATCGCCCGCTCGATCCCGACAGCCGATGAAAGCCTCGTGGTGATCCGCTTCAAAAACCCACGCGGGATTGACTTCCAATACCTTACCAACATGATTGAAGGCAGCTGGATGAGCCGCGCCAACTCGATTGTTGTACCGGGTGGCAAGATGGACCTCGCCATGCAGCTAATTTTGACCCCGCTTATCCTGCGCCTCGCAGATAACGCCAAACGCGCCTAGGGAGATTTAATGATGGAAAAACATATGGCTAACGCGATCCGTGCTTTGAGCATGGATGCGATTCAAGCAGCAAATTCCGGCCACCCCGGCATGCCTATGGGCATGGCCGATGTTGCCACCGTGCTGTTCAACCGCTTCATGAATATTGATCCGGCCAACCCCGATTGGGCTGACCGCGACCGCTTCGTGCTTTCTGCGGGTCACGGCTCCATGCTGCTTTACTCCATGCACCACCTGCTCGGCTATGACGACATGGGCATGGACCAGATCCGCAACTTCCGCCAGATGGGTGCCCGCACGGCGGGCCACCCAGAATATGGCCACGCTAAAGGTATTGAAACCACCACCGGCCCGCTCGGCTCCGGCCTTGCTACGGCTGTGGGCATGGCGCTCGCCGAGCGGATGAGCAACGCCCGTTTTGGGGATGATCTGGTTGATCACCACACTTATACAATCGCCGGTGACGGTTGCCTGATGGAAGGCATCTCCCACGAGGCGATCGATTTTGCTGGCAACCTTGGCCTCGGTAAACTGATCGTAATGTGGGACGATAACTCGATCTGTATTGATGGCGACACCTCGCTCTCCACCGGTACTGACCAAGTCGCGCGCTTTGCCGCTGCGAAATGGCACACCATTGCGGTTGATGGCCACAACACCGAAGAAATCGCTGCCGCGATTGAAGCCGCCAAGGCCGACCCGCGCCCAAGCTTCATTGCCTGCAAAACCATTATCGGTTTTGGTTCGCCCAACAAGCAAGGCACCGCCTCCACCCACGGTGCCCCGCTCGGGGTAGACGAAATCGCCCTGACCCGCGCCGCCATTGGCTGGCCACATGCACCGTTCACCGTACCGGCAGACGTAAAAGGTGCTTGGGAAGCCATCGCGGCAAAAGGCAACAAAACGCAAGCCGAGTGGGCCGCGCGTTTGGAAGTTTCAAGCCAAGCGGAAGCTTTCCGCGCGGCACAAACAGGGCCTGATCTGGCCGCACTCAACAAAGCGATGACCGATTACCGCAAAATGCTTTGCGCCGATGCACCGAAAGTTGCGACCCGTAAAGCCAGCCAAATGGCGCTAGAGATCATCAACGCCACAACCAATGTAACCGTTGGCGGCTCGGCGGATCTCACCGGCTCGAACCTGACCAAAACCACCGGCATGACCCATGTCACGGCTGACGATTTCTCCGGTTCTTACGTTTACTACGGTGTGCGCGAATTCGGCATGGCTGCGGCCATGAACGGCATCAGCCTGCATGGCGGTTTTGTGCCCTATGGCGGCACCTTCCTTGTGTTTGCCGACTATATGCGCGGCGCGATCCGCCTCTCGGCCCTTATGGGCAAGCGAGTTATCTATGTGCTCACGCATGACAGCATCGGCCTTGGAGAAGATGGCCCAACCCACCAGCCGGTGGAAACCATCGCCAGCCTGCGCGCTATTCCTAACCTCAACGTTTATCGCCCGGCGGATGCGGTCGAAACCGCTGAAGCTTGGGAGTTGGCCATGGCGGACGAAGGCACGCCTTCGATCCTCTGCCTTTCGCGACAAGGTCTGCCGACCGTGCGCACCGAGCACAGCGACGAAATCATCTCGAGCAAGGGCGCTTACGTTCTAAAAGAGGCTGTTGGCGACCGCGATGTGACCATCATCGCCACCGGCTCCGAGGTGGAAATTGCCCTAAACGCCGCCGAGCAGCTGGCAGCCAATGGGACAAAAGCCGCTGTGGTTTCCGCCCCATGCTTCGAACTCTTCAAAGCGCAGCCAGCCGCCTACCGTGCCGAGGTGCTCGGCACCGCACCGCGCGTTGGGATCGAAGCGGCTATCGAACAAAGCTGGGGGGCCTTGCTAGGCGACAACTCTGCCTTTATTGGGATGAGTAGCTTTGGCGCTTCGGCACCGGCTGACGAACTCTACGAACACTTTGGCATTACCGCACAAGCCGTGGTAGACGCCGCAAACAAACTTATCAACGCTTAGAGGAATTCTGACAATGACTGTAAAAGTAGCCATCAACGGCTTTGGCCGTATCGGACGTAACGTGCTTCGCGCCATCATCGAATCGGGCCGCACCGATATCGAAGTTGTTGCCATCAACGACCTTGGTTCGGTTGATTACAACGCACACTTGCTGCAATTCGACTCTGTGCACGGCAAGTTCCCTGCCAAAGTGACCGTAGACGGGGACACCATCGACGTGGGCACCGGCCCGATCAAGGTAACTGCCATTCGCAACCCTGACGAACTGCCATGGGACGGCGTAGACATCGCCATGGAATGCACAGGCTTCTTCACAGCGAAAGACAAAGCTGAATTGCACCTGAAAAACGGCTCCAAAAAAGTGCTTATTTCAGCACCCGGTGCCAACGCTGACAAAACCATCGTTTACGGTGTAAACGACAACACGCTGACCGCTGATGACATCATCGTTTCCAACGCGTCTTGCACCACCAACTGCCTGTCACCAGTGGCGCATGTGCTGCACAATCTTGTGGGCATCAAAAGCGGTTTCATGACCACGATCCACTCCTATACCGGTGACCAGCCAACGCTCGACACCATGCATAGTGACCTGTATCGCGCCCGCGCTGCGGCATTGAACATGATCCCTACATCTACCGGGGCTGCCAAAGCGGTTGGTCTTGTTTTGCCTGAGTTGAACGGCAAGCTCGACGGCGTTTCGATCCGCGTGCCAACTCCGAATGTTTCGGTTGTTGACCTCTGCTTCCTGCCAAATCGCGCCACAAGCGTTGACGAAATTAACAACGCCATCCGCGAAGCCGCAGACGGCCCGCTCAAAGGTGTGCTGGGTTATACAGACGTGCAAAACGTGTCGATGGACTTCAACCATGACCCGCATTCAAGCATTTTCCACACCGATCAAACTAAAGTTATGGAAGACGGCATCGTGCGAATCCTTACTTGGTATGACAACGAGTGGGGCTTCTCGAACCGTATGGCCGACACCGCTGTTGCCATGGGCAACCTCTAAACCAAACCCATCAATAAGGGTGGCCCTTGAGGCCACCCAAACAGGAGAGATAAAATGGCCCTTATTACCCTTCGCCAGTTGCTGGACCACGCCGCCGAAAACGACTACGGCATGCCAGCTTTTAACATCAACAACATGGAGCAAGGTCTTGCGATTATGAAAGCCGCGCAAAAGGTTGATGCGCCGGTTATCATGCAAGCCTCTCGCGGCGCGCGTTCTTATGCGGGTGACATCATGCTCCAGCATATGATTCAGGCGCTGTCCGAAATGTATCCGGACATCCCTGTCTGTATGCACCAGGACCACGGCAACAACGAGCAGACCTGTATGTCTGCGATCAAATACGGCTTCACCTCGGTGATGATGGACGGCTCCCTGAAAGCCGACATGAAAACACCAGCTGATTTTGCCTATAACGTTGATATCACCGAGCGCGTTGCGCGCATCGCCCACTGGGTTGGTGCCTCCGTTGAGGGTGAACTTGGGGTTCTCGGCTCACTGGAAACCGGCGAAGCGGCTGAAGAAGACGGCTCCGGCGCTGTTGGCAAGCTCTCCATGGAGCAACTGCTGACCGACCCTGACGAAGCCGCTGATTTTGTAGCTAAAACCAAGGTTGACGCGCTGGCGATCGCCTGTGGCACCAGCCACGGCGCTTACAAGTTCTCCAGCAAGCCAACGGGTGATACACTGGCGATCAGCCAGATCGAAGCCATCCACGCCAAAATCCCGAATGTTCACCTTGTGATGCACGGCTCCTCTTCGGTGCCGCAATATCTGCAAGACTTGATCAACGAAAACGGTGGCGAAATGGCGCAAACCTACGGGGTTCCGGTGGAAGAGATCGAGCGCGGCATCAAATCGGGTGTACGCAAGGTTAACATCGACACCGACAACCGCATGGCGCTTACCGGCATGTTCCGCAAAGTGGCGCAGGACAGCCCGAAAGAATTTGACCCGCGCAAATTCATGATCCCTGCCATGGCTGAAATGGAAAAACTGGTGATCGACCGTTTTGAGCGCTTTGGTGCGGCTGGCAATGCATCCGGCATCAAGGTTATCCCGCTGGATGACATGGCCAAGCGTTACGCTGACGGCTCGCTCTAAGCAGAGCGCCGGGTCAACCTTGGCCCGGCAACACCAAAACAGAGAGGGGGAGGCATGGATCACACAGATCGTTATATCAATCTCTCCCTCACTGATGCCGCGTTGATCGAGCAAGGCAACCACGTGCTTGCGGCCTACGATTTACAGCCAAAAGCCGGACATGATTTCCAAACCACCGCCCGCTATTTCGCCGCTGATATTTCAGCCGGCACCCTTGAGACCCATGCCTCGGGAAGCCGCGAATATGATGCTGTGGTCTATGAAGCCCTCGCCCTTGAGGGCCTTGTCAAAATCGCCATTCCGGTAGAGTTATTTGACCGCAACGTGAGTGACGGTAGCGGCAGCATCTCGAACCTGCTCAACCTGTGTGTAGGCAATAATCAGGGCATGGGGGATATCATCTCTGCCAAGCTGCACGACTTTTTCATCCCGCCGGACTATCTCAAAATCTTCGACGGCCCCGCCACCAGCATCAACCAGCTTTGGCAGCAGCTCGGGCGATGCGATGGTCTGATCGTTGGCGGTATCCTCAAGCCCAAGCTTGGCATGGGGCCCGAAGAAATGGCCGAGGCCGCTTACCAGTTCTGGCTCGGGGGTGACATGGTCGACCATGACGCCGCGCAGGGAAACCAGCGCTTTGCACCATTTGAAGAAAGCATCCAGCAAATAGCAGACGCCATGCAGCGCAGCCAGCAGGAGACTGGAGAAGCTAAGTTCTTCTCGGTCAATATCACCGCCGATGATCATCACGAGATATTGGCGCGCGGCGAGATCGCGCTCAAAGCCTTTGGCGAAAACGCCAGCCACGTTGCATTTGTAGTCAACGGCTACCTAGCCGGACCATCGGCAGTGACCACCGCACGCCGTGCCTTCCCAGATCATTTCCTGCAATTCCACCGCGCGGGCCATGCCGCCGTGACCTCACCGCAATCCACCCGCGGCTACAGCGCCTTTGTACTGGCAAAAATTGCGCGGATGTCTGGGGCATCCGGCATTCACACCGGCACCATGGGTTTTGGCACACTAGAGGGCCATGAGGTCGATCGTCCCATCGCCTGCATGATCGCACAAGATAGCGCCAAAGGCCCGTTTTTCCAGCAAGAATGGGGAGAGATGCCGCGCAGTGCAGCCATCCTTTCCGGCGGGATGAACGCGCTCCGGCTACCGGGGTTCTTCGAAAACCTCGGCCATTCCAACCTGATCCTCGCCGCTGGCGGCGGGGCTTTTGGCCACATCGATGGCCCCACTGCGGGCGCGCTATCCCTTCGCCAAGCCGAGGCCTGCTGGCTGGAGCGGGCCGACCCGATCTCCTTTGCCCGCGAGCACACAGAATTCGCCCACGCCTTTGTCAGCTTTCAGACAGATGCCGATATCATCCACCCGGGCTGGCGCCGCGCGCTCCCCGCAGACCAATAGTTAACCCAAGAAACAAGGACACATCATGGACCGTTCAATCAAAATCGCCCCGTCGATCCTCTCGGCAGATTTCGCCAACTTCGGACAAGAAATCCGCGCCATCGAAGACCAAGGCTGTGACTGGGTCCATGTGGACGTGATGGACGGCCACTTTGTACCCAACCTCACCTTTGGCCCCCCCGCCGTGGCCGCCTTCCGCCCGCACGTAAAAACCGTGATGGACGTGCACTTGATGATCGCACCAGTGGACCAGTATATCGAAGCCTACGCGAAAGCCGGTGCCGACTATATCTCGGCCCATCTTGAGGCCACCACCCACCCGCACCGCACCTTGCAGGCCATTCGCGCCAGCGGGGCCAAGGCGGGGCTGGCGCTCAACCCCGGCACCGGCATTGGGGACATCGAATACCTGCTCGACATGATCGACATGTTTGTGGTGATGACCGTGAACCCCGGCTTTGGTGGGCAAAAGTTCATCCACTCGCAAATCGAAAAAGTGAAAAACCTGCGCGCCATGATCGGCGACCGCCCGATCCATATCGAGATCGACGGCGGGATCACCCCTGAAACCGCGCCCCTTATGGCAGCTGCAGGCGCGGATGTGCTGGTCGCTGGGTCAGCCGTGTTCAACGGTGGCTCGGTGGATACTCCCGAGGTTTACGGCAACAACATTCGCGCGATCCGCGACGCAGCAGAGGCAGCCCGCTAAGATGAAATCCATTGTTTTTGATCTGGACGGCACGCTGATTCACAGCGCGCCGGACCTGCAAGCCGCGGCCAACAAAATGCTGGCTGACTACGACCTTGCGCCGCTGGATGTATCCACCATCGAGTCCTTCATCGGCAACGGCGTGCCCAAGCTGGTGGAACGCTGTCTGCGCGTTTATGGCCTCCCGCAAAGCGAAGAAGCCATTGACAAAATGCGCCGCTATTATGACGCTGACCCCTACACCCTCACGGAGCCATACGCCGGTGTGGTGGATTGCCTGCACGCGCTCAAAGCAGCGGGCATTAAAATGGCGGTTTGCACCAATAAACCAGTGGCCCCCGCGCTCACCATTCTGGATGGGCTCGACCTAACCAAGTATTTCGACGTGGTCGTTGGCGGAGACACCTACCCCACCCACAAACCCGACGCACAACCGCTGCTCGGGTGCATGGAGAAAATGGGAGCCGATATGGCCAACACCGTTTATGTCGGCGATAGCGAAACCGATGCGCTCACAGCCAAAAATGCAGATATGACCTTCGCGCTGTTTTCCGGTGGCTACCGCAAAACCCCTTGCGAGGAACTGCGCCACCACTTCCTGTTTGACCATTTTGATACGCTAACCCCGTATCTGAAAGGCTGATCCATGTCTGTGAAAGCTCTTATTTTCGACGTAGATGGTACCCTTGCCGAAACCGAAGAAGCCCATCGTGAGGCGTTTAACGATACATTCAAAGCCAACGGGATGGATTGGTATTGGGAAGTGCCGATGTATGGCATCCTGTTGAAAACCACAGGTGGCAAAGAGCGGATGCAGGAATACCAGCAAACCCACCGGACCGATGAGCCACAAATGGACTGGGAGCGCATCAAAGATATCCACGCCCAAAAAACCGAACGCTATGTCGAGATCCTCGCCGCTGGTGGCTTACCCCTGCGCGATGGCGTGGCTGACCTGATCGAACGCGCAGCAGCGGCGGGCCTCCGCCTTGCCATTGCCACCACCACCAGCCGCCCAAATGTGGACGCGCTTACCGCCTGCTGTTGGGCGAAAGCGCCGGAAGATATATTCGAGATCATCGCCACCGGCGAACAGGTCAAAGCCAAAAAACCGGCGCCCGATCTCTTTGAACTCGCACTGAAAGGCCTCGGCCTGCCAGCCGAAGACTGCCTCGCCTTTGAGGATTCCCGCAATGGTGTGCTTTCTGCCACGGGTGCAGGCCTGCGCACCATCGTCACGCCCGGCAAATACACCGAAGACGATGATTTCACTCACGCTGAAGCCGTCATCCCCTCCCTCAAAGATTTTCCGATCTAACCCTTTCCAAATTGTCGAAATATCCCGGGGTGAATTTGGCCAGCGGCCAAAGAGGGGCAGCGCCCCTCCCGAGCAAAGCGAGGCCACCGGCATGGCCAAATCCGGCAGGATACGGCCATGCTAATACAGGCAGGAAGCAAAATTGCGCCGCCTCAGCCCTTGATTGTAACAGTGATTTAACCCTCGTCCGCACGGGAAATACGGACGAAGACAACAGAAATCTCGCATCGGTTAAAAATCCTGACGCCATGAGTTCAGGTTGGAATCGCGCCTGCGGCAAGCCCTTTTTTTAGGTGAACCGCTACAGGTGTTGGAACTGCATACCCGATGCGAGTTTCCCGTCCGGCCTTGCGGCCTCATCTGGCAAGAAGAAAATACAAAAGAATGGTGAATCTAGCGTAACCGGTGCGAACGCGCCTTAAAAATCCCGGCCGTATTCACCAGTGTTAACCGGCTTTGACGACAGGTCATACGTTGAGTCGCGCAGAAAATCCATCAAGGCGCGCGGGTCTTTGATGTAGGCATCTAGCGCGTCGCGGTCGAGCGGTTCGCCGACCGCAATATTCACCGGCTTGTTAATCCGGCGCTTGAATTCGTTCACCAGCAATGCCGTACGCAAGGTCCGGCTCATCCGGCCGGCCACATGGAAGCGGCGAGAGTTGAAGCCTTCAAAAAACACCGGCACCACAGTCGCGTTCGAGCGCGAAATCATCTTGGCCGAAAACGTCCGCCAAGCCGGGTCCATCGGGCGGCTGAACATACGCTGCGGGGAGGAAACCGAGCCGCCGGGGAAGATGCCGACCGCGCCGCCCTCGTTGATATATTTCAGCGCGTCCTTGCGGGTGTTCAGGTTCATCGCCAGCGCTTCTTTGGTGCCGTCAAAACTGATTGGCAGGATCGAGGTGCTGATTTCATCAGCCTTGCTGAATACTTTGTGCGCCATGATCCTGAAATCTTCGCGCGCGGTGCTGAGGATTTTGCCCATCATCAGCCCATCCAGAATGCCATACGGGTGATTAGAAATCACGACCACCGGCCCTTCGGGAGGGATATTACTTAACGCGCCCGAAATCACATTGAGCTCGAGCCCGTAGCGCTGTGTCACGACGTCCCAAAAACTGTTGTCTTCGTTGATGTCTTTGTCATACCCGCGCGCACGGTGGATTAAACGCAGCCGCCCGGTGGCATTTTCAACGGAGCGGATCAAAACCTCTCCCTTGCGGGATTTGGCGGTAATTGCATAGCTGATTTCACGAGTGGCTGAAAACCGGGGGGCCATTGGCGCTCCTAAAGCGTAAGGTATACCTGCTATCTATGGTAACCGGACAAAAGTTTCCAGCAGATTCAGGCAAATGCCTTGTCGCTATCTGGAGGAAATGGCAGATTTTTACATTCACAATTGCATTTTCAGAAAGCCCTGCGCTAGCATCAAGCCTCGAACGAGTGAAAGGCCGTCCATGCCCCGCAATATCCTGTTCATTATGTATGACCAGCTTCGCTATGATTACCTGAGTTGTGCCGGCCACAAAACCCTGCACACCCCGCACATGGACCGGCTTGCCGCCATGGGCGTGCGTTTTGCCAACACTTATGTGCAATCGCCGGTTTGCGGGGCGTCCCGAATGAGCTTTTACACAGGGCGCTATGTCAGCTCCCATGGGGCGGCTTGGAACGGGTTTCCGCTCAAGGTTGGGGAACTCACGCTGGGAGATCACCTCCGCGACAACGGCGTCGCCAGTTGGTTGATTGGCAAAACCCACATGCGGGTCGACCATAAAGGGATGGAGCGGCTGGGGATATCGCAAGACGGCATAATCGGCGCGCGGGTGGCGCAATGCGGGTTTGACGTATGGGAGCGGGAAGACGGGCTCAATGCCGAAGGGCCGGACGGTCACTATGACCCGGAGCCCTCCCCCTATAACGAGTTTCTCAAAGCCAAAGGCTATGGCGGTGAGAACCCGTGGCATGACCATGCCAATGCTGCCGAGGTAGACGGAGACATCGCCAGCGGCTGGCTCATGCAACACGCTGACAAGCCCGCCAATATTGCCGAGGAAGACAGCGAGACGCCGTGGCTAACCTCTCGCGCTATTGACTTCCTCAACAGCGGAGCTGCCGAGAAACCGTGGATGGCCCATGTGAGTTTCATCAAACCCCACTGGCCCTATATCGTGCCCGCGCCTTACCACAATATGTATGGCCACAATGCCATTCAGCCAGTGAACCGCGCGGAGTCCGAACTGGAAGATATGCACCCGGTTTATGCGGCGTTCCACAACAACGCTATCGGTCAGGCGTTTTCACGCGATGAAGTGCGGGAAAAGGTCATTCCGGCCTATATGGGCCTGATCAAACAGTGTGACGACCAGCTCGGACGGCTGCTTGATCATCTGGAAGCCACGGGACGGATGGAGGACACCATGATCGTGCTGACCTCAGACCACGGCGACTATCTAGGCGACCATTGGCTTGGCGAAAAAGACCTGTTTCACGCGCCGTCGGTCAAAGTGCCGCTGATCATTTACGACCCAGAGGCTAACGATACCCGCGGTACGGTGGTGGAGGAGCTGATCGAAAGCATAGACCTCGCTCCCACATTTGTGGAGGCGACCGGCGGAGCCCCCGCTGACCATATTCTTGAGGGGCGATCCCTGATGCCTTTCCTCCGCGGTAAACGCCCTGAATGGCGAGACTATGTGGTCAGCGAATACGACTATTCCAGCACCGGTATGCGGGAAGCGCTGGGCGTTTCAACCACAGATGCCCGCCTGTTTATGGTTGCGGACCCGCGCTATACATTTATCCATGCCGAAGGGGGCTTCCGGCCAATTCTGTTTGACCGCCAAACAGACCCGGGCGAACTGGAAGACCTTGGGTGCAACCCTGCCCACGCCGATGTAATCGCGATGATGCATGAACGCCTCAACCAATGGGCCCGCCGCCCGAGCCAGCGCACCACGCGCAGCGAGGCCGAGATTCTGGCCAAAGGCAAAAACACCGGCGTCATCATCGGGGCCTATGATGAAAATGATGTATCCCCTGAGGACATGGTTAAATATTCCGGTAAAAATTAGAATTTGCCTAGCAGGCCGCCTACCGAGCGCAGCGAGGCCAAGCCCAACGGGAGGGGCCTTGTTGCGCCAGCAACACGGTGCCGACGGGCGGGAGCCCCCCTTTTTTTGGCGTCCCCTTTCGCCAAAAGGTTTTCATCAAGAACCCGTTTCAACCATCATCATTAAACCAGCTACCTTCGTTTGTCGGTGGTTCCAAGGCGGGCTTCGTATAAATATATGGGCTAATATTCGGCCCCGAACTGATCGAGATCAGCCAGCCAAACACAGCCATCAGAACAAAGCCGGATAGCGCACCCGCAAAAAGTTTCCTTTTGGAAAACGGTCGTTGGCCGTAAACCTTGCCGGTTTGCCCGTTCACCGACATCCGGTAGCGCGTGCGCTCAAGCGTATAATGCGTGATCCAGACCGGCAGCAGAATGTGCTTGAAGGTTTCATCGGAATAGCTGGTATCGCTTGAGGTGATTACTTGCCTGTCCCCCCCGATATCCGATTTTATCCAGTCTCGGATTTTGGCATGCATGAAAATCTGACTTTCCGCATAGCCTTCCTCTAATCCCATAGTGTGGTTTTCAGCCCGAAATCCGGCGAGAAACTCGGTTTGGTAAGTTTCAAGGCTATGCAAAGGCCAAGGGGCCAACGCATCTTTGAATTCAACCGAAACCGACTGGGAACCCGAGACCAGAACATCGTCAAAACTGCCGTTGACCGTACCGGATACCCTTGTCCAGACGGTCCGGCGGTTTTTGCCTGTACCGGTGCGCACGCCGCGCTTGCCGGTATAGGCGGTGCGGGTGTTGGCATCATAGGTCCAGGTGGGCACATAAACGCCGCTAAAATGTTCCTGCGCGGCTTCAGAGGTCATACCGGAAGGCGCAAACCAGCGCGACTCAAGCCAGCCATACATGCGCTCATGCGCTTCTTTTTCCTGCACAGAAAACGGGAGCAAGCCTTGCGGCACGATGCTCCGCTGTAGAGTGACATCGGCCACGATGGAGGAGTCACAAAAAGGACAGAGGCGGGAATGTTCATCCGCGTCAAACTCGACACTGGCCCCGCAGGTGGTGCAGTTGAGCGACGGGGTTTCAACGGTTTCCAGTTCTTGACCATTTGCGATCTGGTCTCGAAGGTCGTTTTCCTCGTGCGCGGCTTCATCATCCACATGCGGAACCGCGACCTCCGTATCACAATGGGTGCATTTCATGGCTTCCGCGCCGGGATTGAACCGCAGGTCAGCCCCGCAATTCGGGCACGGGAATTCTCGCATTTCGCGGCGGGGCGCTTTGATTCCTTCTTTGTCCTGTTGTTCCCAAGGGGCCAAAGGCGGTTGTTCAGAGGGCGGGAGTGGCGGTGGCGTCTGGCTCATGTTCAATCGCCTATATTCTCAGCAATTTTTTCCATCCGGTAGGCGAGTGCATCTTGCGCGTATTCGATATTGCCGGCGCGAAACCAGTCTACATAAAAGCTCCAGATAACGATGGTTGCAATCAACCAGATAACAGTTCCAATCCAGCCGCGGGTTTTCTCGCGCCTTGTCATGCTGTCGCCTTTGAACTCCCTGTGGCCCTCGATCGACAATGTGAGGGATTTGAGCACGGGGACTCCAACAAGAGCCATAACGGCCATTATGAGCAGGATCGAAGCAGCAAATAGAAACGGGCTATCCAAAACGGGGTCCTCAAAAAAATACCCGCCCCGAGCGATCGGGGCGGGCCTATTTTAACCGATAGGCTGATTAGTTCAATGCAGCATCGGTGATCACGTGAGTCCATGCACCTTCGGGGGCCATGGTGATCACAGGTTCATCACCACCGGCCAAAAGCGACTCAACGGTGCGCTCGTAGTCGGCAGGGTCAAGCGCGCCGTTGGAACCGGCAGTCAGCTTGGCGATTTCACCCATCATGCGGGTCTGGTGCTCGATGGTCTGCGCGCCGGTTTCGTCATACTCAAGTACGATTTCAGCGGCGGCGTCAGGATTCTCTTCAGCCCATTTCCAGCCCATCATAGAAGCGCGCACGAAGCGGGTCATGCGGTCTACAAATTCCGGGTCGGAAAGGTTTTCTTCCAGCACATAGAGGCCGTCTTCCAGTGTGGCCACGCCTTGGTCCTGATACTTGAACACAATCAGTTCTTCTGGGGTCAGGCCCGCGTCAATGATCTGCCAGTATTCGTTATAGGTCATGGTAGACACACAGGCGGCTTGGCCTTGCAGGATCGGGTCTACGTTGAAGCCCTGTTTCAGAACGGTAACGCCGTCATCACCACCCTCGGTGGAGAGGCCCAGATGCGCCATCCAGCTCAGGAACGGGAATTCATTGCCGTAGAACCAAACGCCGAGGGTTTCACCTGCGAAATCATCGGTGCCGGTAATGCCAGCATCACGGCGACAGGTCAGCATCATGCCGGATGATTTGAACGGCTGCGCGATGTTCACCAGCGGCAGGCCTTTTTCACGGGCAGAAAGCGCGGATGGCATCCAGTCGACCACAACGTCAGCGCCGCCACCGGCGATCACTTGGGTTGGAGCCACATCGGGGCCACCGGCTTTGATCTCTACGTTGAGGCCTTCTTCTTCGTAATAACCGTTTTCCAGCGCCACGTAATAACCGGCAAATTGGGCCTGTGTAACCCACTTGAGCTGGAGTGTAACGTCGTCAGCCGCTTGGGCTGCGAAGCCCCCCAGCGCAAGTGCGCCGGTCATCAGGCCTGTTTTTACTATGTTCATATTCTTCTCCTTGTGTTGGAGGCCCCGTCATTTTCGGATTGACGGGTGCCAGAAAGTAGCTTTGCGCTCAATGAGAGCAACGATACCATAAAATGCGGAACCGGCAATGGCCGCGACCACAATTTCCGCCCAGACCAGATCCAGCTCAAGCCGCCCTGCTCCGGTTGAAATACGAAAACCCATCCCGACAATGGGAGAGCCAAAGAACTCGGCGACAATCGCGCCGATCAGTGCCAGCGTGCTGGCGATTTTGAGGCCGTTAAAGATAAACGGCGCGGCAGCAGGCAGGCGGAGCATGAACAGGCTCTGCCAATAGCTGGCCGCATAGGTGCGCATGAGATCGCGCTGCATTTTGTCGGTGGCATCCAGCCCTTGCACAGTGTTCACCAGCACAGGGAAAAAGATCATGATGACCACAACCGCGGCTTTTGAGTGCCAGTCAAAGCCAAACCACATCACCAAAATCGGCGCCATGCCGATGATAGGGAGCGCAGCCACGAAGTTACCAATTGGCAGCAAGCCGCGATTAAGAAAATCGGAACGATCGATGGCGAGCGCAGTTAGGAACGCTGCCCCGCAGCCCATCACATAACCGGTGAGCGCGCCTTTCACGAAGGTCTGGATAAAGTCTGCCCAAAGGGTCGGGATAGATGTTGCAAAAGCCCCGACAATCATCGAAGGCGGTGGTAAGATCACCGGCGAAACACCGGTACCGCGCACGATCAGCTCCCACATGAGAATCAATGTGACACCAAAGATAAAGGCGGAAACGATGCTCTGCCATTTACCGGGCTTCTGGTGGGATATCCAGATATTCGTGCCCCATCCAATAGCCCAGACGACCAGCGCTGCAAGTATCAGGTTCATGCGAGAAACCCCATCCGTTTTTTGGTGATCCGCTCAACCAAGCCGACACTGGAAACCAGTGCGGCGGCGAGCGCAGCCGCAAAAATCAAGGACGCCCAGATGATGATGGTGGTGCCGTAATAGTTGCCCTGCAACATGCGCGCGCCGAGGCCGCCATCTTGCGAAATGGTGAGCTCACCCACAATCGCACCGACCAGCGAGGCGGCTACGCCGATTTTGAGCGAGGTGAACAGGTAGGGCACGCTGGATGGCAGCCGCAACTTCCAGAAAATCTGGGTTTTGCTGGCAAACCATGTGCGCATCTGGTCAAGCTGCATCGCATCGGGGCTACGCAGGCCTTTGACCATGCCGACAACCACGGGGAAGAAGCTCAAGTAGGCCGAGATGATCGCTTTGGGCACAAGCCCCGAAACACCGACCGCGTTTAGCACCACGATAATCATCGGAGCCAGCGCCAGAATCGGGATGGTTTGTGAGGTAATCACCCATGGCATTACCGAGTTATCCATGGCTTTGTTATGCACAATACCCACGGCCAGAAGGATGCCAAGGCC
>Ga0209121_10001531_pt1 | contig 24230 bp, 19 predicted proteins | sample Cruoilmetagenom3_FD_187292 | JGI IMG/M metagenome (GOLD analysis project Ga0209121, IMG submission 187292) | Oil polluted marine microbial communities from Coal Oil Point, Santa Barbara, California, USA - Sample 3 (SPAdes) (version 2) | ecosystem: Environmental > Aquatic > Marine > Oil seeps ... | reverse complement strand
CGTTTGCGTGCGTTGCTGGACCCCCATGCAGCGGGCGGCGAGGTTTTGCATATGTCGATCGGCGAGCCGAAGCACAAGTTTCCTGACTTTGTGCCGGAATTATTGCTGCGTCACGTCGATGGTTTCAACAAATATCCGCCCAACGATGGTGCGCCTGAGTTGCGCGGGGCGATTGCGACATGGTTGGAAAACCGGTTTGAGCTGAAATCTGTGGACCCTGACAGACAGGTGCTGAACCTGAATGGCACACGGGAGGGGTTGTTTAATGCGGCGCTCGCACTGTGTCCTGAGGAAAAGAACGGCCAGCAACCCGTGGTGTTACTACCTAACCCGTTTTATCAATGCTACATGGTGGCCGCGTTGCAAGCAGGGGCAGAGCCCGTGTTTGTGCCAGCCCCCGAAGATAATGGGTTTTTGCCGGATTTCGCATCCGTCCCCAAAGATTTGCTGGATCGCACGGCGATTGTTTATATGTGCTCGCCCTCCAACCCGCAGGGGGCGGTGGCGAGCAAGGCGTATTGGCAGGAATTGATTGCGCTGGGCGAGAAATACGATTTCCGTGTTTTTGCTGATGAGTGTTATTCCGAGATTTACCGCGCTACGCCACCGACGGGCGCTTTAAGTGCGGCGCAGGATATGGATGCGGACCCGGAACGGGTGGTGGTTTTCCATTCCTTATCCAAGCGGTCGAACTTGCCCGGATTGCGCAGCGGTTTTGCGGCAGGCGGCGAAAATTCCATCGCGGCGATGAAGCAATTGCGGAACTATACGGGCGCGCCCGTGCCGCTGCCAATCCAGATGGTTAGCGCGGCTGTGTGGGCAGATGAGGCACATGTCGTGAAAAACCGCCAAATGTATCAACGAAAATTTGACATTTCGGACCGGATTCTGGGAAACTTGGGTGGATATACCTCGCCGCAAGCAGGATTCTTTCTTTGGTTGAAAGCTGGCGACGGGGAAGCGGCCGCTTTGAAGTTGTGGAAAGAGGCTGGTGTAAGGGTTTTGCCCGGGGAATATCTGTCACGACCAAACGATCCACGTTTGGGTGGCGGCAATCCGGGGGCCGAGTATTTTCGAGTGGCCTTGGTGGCAAACGAACAGGAAATAGAGCGGGGGCTTTATGCCATCCGTGATTGTCTGGGTGACCAGATGGGTGTGGGGAAATAGGTTTAATGGCAATGACAGCGGCTAAAGGTAAGACGAAAAAGCGTAAACGGACGGTGAAAGCCAAGGCCGAAACGAAGTTGCGCAAGCGCGGCTCGGAGGCGTTAGGCTTTTTATTGGTGTTGATCGGCGCGGCATTCACGGCGCTGCTGGCGACATATTTGCCGTCTGACCCCAGTTTTTCCGTGGCGACAGACGTGGCTCCGCATAATATGCTGGGTGTTGTCGGGTCACATATTGCTGATCCGCTGCACAAGGCGTTGGGCTGGGCGGCGTATGGTATTCCGCTGACATTGTTTATCTGGGGTGTGCGGTTAATGCTTCATCGCGGGCAGGAACGCGCGTTGTGGCGGTCGATTGCCGTGCCGCCCATGATAGCCGCCGCCGCTGCGTTTTTTGCAACGCAACCGCCGCCGTCTGGCTGGGCGTATGAATACGGTCCGGACGGGCTTTACGGGCTTGGCGGGGTCTTTGGTGACACGGTTATCAAGGCGATGTTTGTGCTTTTGCCAAGCGGTTCAGTCGACTCCAACCTGTTGATAGTGACGCTGGTTTTGGCGGTTCTGACGATTTTGCTGGGCGCCTATGCGTTGGGTATGAACTGGGCGGAATGCAAAACCTGTTCACGCGGCATGTGGGGCGGGTTCGTATCCTCTTATTTCGGGTTGCGCTGGGTTGCGGTTAAGCTTTCTGCGGCATTGTATGCGGTACTGGCGATTCTTGGGGTTAAGGGGCTGGATGCAGCCAAAAAGGCACGAGAAAACCGTCGTATTCGCGCGGCCGAGGCAGCCGAGCGGCGGGCCGTTGGCGAGGTACAGGTTTCCTCGGAAATACCAGAAGGTGCTGCACCATCCGAAGATCGTTTGAGTGCGCGGATTTCCGCAGCGGTGCGAGCGCGTGAAAGCAAAGATGCCGGGGTGCCAGCGCTTGGCGGTGTTCAGCGCGGCGCAGAAGAACCGCCGGTGATTGCACGGTCCGCAACGGATGCGGACGACGAAGTTGTTGATGTGGGCCCAATGGTTCGAGGCAAGCCAGAACCACGGGTGGAGCATAAGCCGCCCAAACGACCGGCAAAATCTGTACGGGCACGTAAAGAAGAACAACCAAGTCTTGCGCTGGAACCTAAAGAGGACGGCTATGAAATTCCGCCAATTTCAATCCTGTCCAACCCGACAGAAATCGTGCGTCACACGCTAAGCGATGATGCGTTGAACGAAAACGCGCGGATGTTGGAAAACGTGTTGGAGGATTACGGCGTTAAAGGCCAGATCGTTAAGGTCCGTCCCGGTCCTGTGGTCACGATGTACGAACTGGAACCCGAAGCGGGCATGAAGGCCAGCCGCGTTGTGGGCCTGGCGGATGATATTGCACGGTCGATGTCTGCGCTCTCGGCGCGTATTTCCACGATACCCGGGCGCACGGTTATCGGGATTGAATTGCCAAATGACCACCGTGAAATGGTATTGTTCCGCGAGATCATTGCCGCCAGCGCATTCGGTGACAGCAAATTCCAGCTGCCGCTTGCCTTGGGCAAGGACATTGGTGGCGAACCTGTGGTGGCCAACCTTGCGAAGATGCCGCATTTGTTGATTGCGGGTACGACGGGCTCGGGTAAATCGGTGGGGATCAACACGATGATCCTGTCGTTGCTTTACACGCTTAGCCCGAAGGAATGCAGAATGATCATGGTTGATCCCAAGATGCTGGAGCTGTCGGTTTACGACGGCATTCCGCACCTGTTGTCGCCTGTTGTGACTGACCCCAAGAAGGCAGTTGTGGCCCTGAAGTGGGCTGTTGCCGAGATGGAAGAGCGCTATCGCAAGATGTCCAAAATGGGTGTGCGTAACATCGACGGTTATAATGGCCGCGTGAAAGATGCGCTGGCCAAGGGCGAGGGTTTCAAGCGCACAATTCAGACAGGGTTTGACGATGCAACCGGCGAACCAGTGTTCGAGACGGAAGAATTCACGCCTGAAACCATGCCGTTCATCGTTATCGTAGTTGACGAGATGGCCGACTTGATGATGGTTGCCGGTAAGGAAATAGAGGCGTGCATTATGCGCTTGGCGCAGATGGCGCGGGCCTCGGGTATTCACTTGATTATGGCGACGCAGCGACCTTCGGTTGATGTGATTACTGGTACGATCAAGGCCAACTTCCCTACACGTATCTCGTTTCAGGTGACCTCGAAAATCGACAGTCGTACAATTCTGGGCGAGATGGGCGCGGAACAGCTGCTGGGTATGGGGGACATGCTTTACATGGCTGCCGGCGGTAAAGTTACGCGCGTGCATGGACCATTTGTATCGGACGAAGAGGTCGAAGAGATCGTGAGCTTCCTCAAGACGCAGGGCGAACCGACGTATGTATCCGGTGTTGTTGAGGGGCCAGAAGGCGATGCCGAGGCGAACGTTGATGCGTTGTTGGGTCTTGGTGGAAACACGGGCGGCGAGGATGCGCTTTACGACCAAGCTGTGCAAATCGTGGCGCGGGACCGAAAGTGTTCGACCTCTTACATCCAGCGCAAACTGTCGATTGGCTATAACAAGGCCGCCAAGATCGTTGAAGAGATGGAAGAGAATGGCGTTGTCAGTCAGGCCAACCATGTTGGAAAACGCGAAGTTCTGGTGCCGGAAATTCAATAGTCGCCGATATCCGCTTATGTAAGCATTGGCGGGTTTGAAATTCTGACGGGCAGGTATATGTTGAGTCTATGAAAAGACGTAATTTTATCATGGCGCTTGGCGCCGCTTCTCTGGTTTCGTTTGGCAGCACTGCCAGCGCCCAGAATGCCGTAGTGGACGAGCTGAACGCTTATCTGAACTCTCTGGTTTCCGCGCGGGCGCCTTTTACGCAGGAAAGTGCGGATGGGTCCACTGCTACCGGTACGTTCTATTTGCAAAAACCCGGAAAGATGCGGTTTGAGTATGACGCACCCTCGCCGGCGTTACTGGTCGCGGATGGGCAGGCCTTGGCAATATTTGACAAAAAATCCAATCGTGGCCCGCAGCGGTATCCGCAGTCCAGCACGCCGTTATCACTGCTGACACGGGAAAATATCGACATTACGCGCTCGAAGTTTGTACAAAAACTTGAGGCGGGTTCGACACAGATGCATCTAACGCTGTTTGATCCTGATGAGCCCGGAAACGGGTCTATTAAGATGATTTTTGAACGTAACCCGATGGCACTTGTCGAATGGATTGTCGTTGACGGTTCCGGTTTGGAATCGGTGGTTAAGCTGGGTACGCTGACGACGAATATCTCGCCAAGTAGCGCATTGTTCAGCATTCCGATGACCATCCGGGAACTTGGGCAAGACAACTAAAGCAGGGCTTGTTTTTATAAACGCCAGCGTTCAGAATCGAACGGGAATTGTTTCGACTGGGTGGCGCTTTGAAATACACGAAAACATTGGATACCGCAGACGACACCGCCGCGTTGGCGGTTGCGGTTTCCGCGCATCTTAAGGGTGGCGATTGCTTGCTGTTGTCCGGTCCGGTGGGGGCAGGCAAGACGCATTTCGCACGCTCGATCATTCAGGCGATGATGGCGCGGGACGGCGAGGTAGAAGATGTGCCTTCGCCAACCTTCACGCTGGTACAGGTTTATGAAACCTCGATTGCAGAGGTATGGCACACGGATTTGTACCGCCTTACCCATGTTGATGAGCTGACCGAGTTGGGGCTGGATGACGCTTTTGAAACGGCGATTACGTTGGTGGAATGGCCAGACAGGCTGGGCTCGGCACGGCCTGAGCGGTATCTGGATTTGACGTTCTCCATGCCGGATATAGACTCGGATGTGCGGATGCTGGATTTGGTTTCGGTCGGGGAGGGCTGGAATTGGTTGGACGAGGTTTTTAATAAAGCCGCCAAAACTACTAAACCGGTTTAATGGTGTTAATTTCAGAGGTATATCAATTGTTTAGCCCACAAACGACACCACGCGTTTTTGCCCTGCCTTTAGGGGTCGATTTTTCGCAGGCGTTTGTTGATGGGATATTGGAGCGTCTGAAAGGTCAACCGCCCGAGGCCTTGGCCAAGGTTGTGATCTATGTGAACACCCGCCGCTCGGCACGCGGGATCGAGGCGATATTGGCAAGCAACGGCGCACGCTTATTGCCGGATATTCGCGTGGTAACGGACTTGGCGCAAGACAGGGCGATGCCGCTGGCCGCGCCTATTCCTGCGTTGCGTCGCAAGCTGATAATCGCGCGATTGGTGGCGGCGTTTATTGAACAACAGCCAGATGTAGCCCCGCAATCTGCCGTGTTTGATCTGGCGGATAGCTTGGGCGCGCTGCTCGACAGTTTTCAAGGGGAAGGCTTGGCGATGGATGCGCTCGCGGACATTGAGGTCGGCGGGCAGTCGGAACATTGGGAGCGCTCTAAAAAGTTCCTCGAAATCCTGAACGAATATTGGAACGACCATCGTCCCGACAATGCCCCCGACCCAGAGGAACGCCAACGTGCGGTGGCCCAAGGGTATGCAGTGCTGTGGGCCAAGTCCCCGCCAAAGCATCCGGTGATCGTGGCCGGTTCGACAGGGTCTCGTGGGGCCACGGCGGTGTTTATGCAAGCGGTTGCGGGGTTGCCGCAAGGCGCGGTTGTGTTGCCGGGGTTCGATTTTGATACGCCGCCGAACGCATGGGGGGCGATGGGGGCAGACCATCCGCAATACGGGTTCGGGCATTTGGCCAAGGCGTTGGATTTCCCGTCTGAACCACCACTTTGGACGGAGGTGTCGCCAGCTCAGGTGACCCGCAACAAGCTGGTTTCACTGGCTTTGCGGCCAGCCCCTGTGACGGATCAATGGTTGCAGGAAGGGCCGCATCTGGTCGACGATTTGCCCGATGCGTGCGACGGGATAACCCTGATAGAGGCCCCAAGCCAACGCGCCGAGGCCGAGGCGATAGCCATCCGCTTGCGCCGCGCCGCCGGCGATGGGCAAAAGGCGGCCTTGGTCACGCCTGACCGGGTTTTGGCACGCCGCGTTGCCTCGGTTCTGGCGCGGTGGGATATTTCACCGGACGATTCCGCTGGGCGGCCGTTACCATTGACGCCGCCGGGGGTATTTTTGCGCCGCTTGGTGGCGCTGGTTGGTTCGCCTTTGACGCCGGAAGGGTTGCTGGCGATCTTGAAGCACCCGCTTTGCGGCGGGGTTGCGGGGCGTTCGGAACACTTGCAAATGACGCGAAAGCTGGAGTTGGAAAAGCTGCGGGGCGGTGCGCCGTTTATTGACTGGGTGGATTTGGCGGATTGGGCTGAAAAGGCCGCAGCGACGCGCTGGATCGATGCCATACATGCCGCGTTGTTACCACTTCTAAACGCTGCGTCAGCGATGCCACTGTCAGATTGGATAACCTTGCACCGCAATGTGGCAGAGCGTTTGTCCGGTGGCTTGGATGATGCTGGCCCGCTTTGGGAAAAAGAAGCTGGCGAGGCGGCGTTGAAGGCATTTGCTGCAATGGAGGAGGAATCCGCCTTTGGTGGTGTCCTTCCCGTGGTGCAGTATCGTGCGCTGTTTCAATCGGTCCTAAATGAGAAGGATGTACACGAAAAAGCCTATCTGCCTCACCCAAACATTGCGATTTTGGGAACGCTTGAGGCGCGGGTGCAGTCAGCGGATTTGGTTATTCTGGGTGGCCTGAACGAGGGGATTTGGCCATCATCCCCGCAACCGGATCCATGGATGAGCAGGGACATGCGGCGCCAGATAGGGTTGCCATTGCCGGAGCGTCAAATCGGGCTCTCGGGGCATGACTTTCAGCAAGCGATTGCGGCACGGCAGGTAGTTCTGTCGCGGTCTATCCGTGACGGGGATGCACAGACGGTGGCCTCGCGTTGGGTGATACGGTTATTGAATTTGTTAAGTGGGCTTGGCCCGGTTGGTACAACTGCACTGAACGATATGCGCGCGCGGGGGGGGGATCTGCTAGGTTTGTCAGAAGTCATGAACTTGCCGGAACGGGATGTTGCGCCTGCCGTTCGGCCCTCGCCCAGCCCGCCTATTTCCGCGCGGCCTGATAAATTATCGGTAACGCGGGTCGAGACGTTGATACGTGACCCCTACACAATTTATGCCGAGAAGGTTTTGAAGCTTCGCGCACTGGACCCGCCGGGAAAAGAGGCCGACGCAAGGGAGCGAGGTACAGCTTTGCACAAGGTATTAGAGGTGTTTGTCGAGCGCACCAAAGGCGGGTTGCCGGACGATGCCGAGGCGGTTTTCATCGATGTCGCCCGCGAAGTTTTGGACGAATTTGTGCCATGGCCAAGCGTTCGGCGATTGTGGTTGGCGCGGCTTGGCAAGATCGCGGGCTGGTTCGTTGCGGGGGAACGTGTTCGGCGTGAACGGGCGGGTTTGTTAGCGCAAGAGGTTTCGGGAAAGCGGGCGATGGGTGGGTTCACATTGACTGCCAAGGCGGATCGGATCGATATGCTGGCGAACGGCAGCTTCGCTATATACGACTATAAATCCGGTGGGTTGCCATCGAAAAAGCAGGCGAAAGAGTTCGCAGTGCAACTGCCGCTTGAAGGGGCAATTGCGCAGGCTGGTGGATTTGAGAAAATCGCCAAGGGGAAAATATCGCATCTGGAACTGATCGGTTTAGGTGCTGGTGGCAAAGAGCTGCCGCTGGATTTCACCGATACGGAAATTGATGAAATCTGGGGGCAATTGGGCGTGTTGATACAGGCCTTTGGCTCGGAAAAGATGGGCTATACGGCACATTTGCGGCCCGAACGTATTCAGTATTCCAGCGATTACGACCACCTTTCAAGGTTTGGCGAATGGCAGGATGGCGCCGAATTCGAAGCGGAGGCTATGGAATGAACGCAACCGAAAACGCCTCGGCGGCGCAGGTTCAGGCGGCGATTCCCGTTAACTCGACTTGGGTTTCGGCGAATGCCGGCTCTGGCAAAACGCGGGTATTGACCAACCGCGTGGCGCGGTTGTTGCTGGCCGGTTGTCCACCACAGAAAATCCTGTGTTTGACGTATACGAAGGCTGCGGCAGCGGAGATGCAGAACCGTCTTTTCGGCAGTCTGGGCGCATGGGCGATGAAACCGGATGCGGAACTGCGGGCGGAGCTGGAGGCGTTGGGCGAGGTCAATCTGGATGCGGACCAATTGCGACTGGCGCGAACGCTGTTTGCCCGCGCGTTGGAGACACCGGGGGGCTTGAAAATCCAGACCATCCACTCGTTCTGCGGGGGGATTTTGCGGCGGTTTCCGCTGGAGGCCGGGGTCTCGCCACAATTTGTCGAGATGGAAGATCGTCAGGCGAAACAGCTGCGGTCCGAGATACTGGAAGAGATTGCGATTGACAGTGGCGTGGTTTTTGACGGCATCGCGTGGCATCTGACGGGTGACGATACGGAGGGATTGCTGGACGGCATTCTGAAACTACGCGCCGGATTCGGAACGTTTGATAATAATGCGATTGCGGCTGCGCTGGGGCATGAGGTAGGGCTGACGGATGACGGTATTCTGACAGCCGTAACGCAGGGGCTAAGCGACGGTGATATTGATCGGCTGGCCAAGGCGATGGCGGCGGGGGCTGCGACGGACCAGAAGCACTCGGTCAAGATTTATCAAGGCATGAAGGTGGGCGCGAGCGAGGCGCTGGACCTCTATGAAACGGTTTTCCTGAAGCAGGACGGAGAGCCGCGCATTGGGTCTTTTCCGACGAAAAAGGTGAAGGACGCGAACCCCTGGGTGCCCGATATGTTGGACACGTTGAAAGCGAAAATGGTGATCGCGCGGGATCAACGGCTGGCGCGATCGGCGTTTGAACGGACGCGGGCGTTGCATGATTTCGCGGGCGAATTTCTGGGCCGCTATGACAAACGCAAAGCACTGTTGGGCAAGCTGGACTTTGAAGACCTGATCGAAAAGACACGGGGCTTGCTGGGCCGCTCAAACATGGCGGCATGGGTTTTGTATCGGTTGGACGGCGGGATTGACCATATTCTGGTGGATGAGGCGCAAGACACCTCGCCCGCGCAATGGGATATCGTGCGGATATTGGCCGAGGAGTTTCACGCCGGCGTCGAAGATCGCGAAACACCGCGAACCGTGTTTGTCGTTGGCGATGAAAAGCAGTCGATTTATTCGTTTCAGGGGGCCGATCCGAAAGCTTTTGGAAAGATGCGGACGTTGTTCCGGGATCGGCTCGCACAGGTTGCACAAACCTTGCATCAGACGGAGCTGTTGTATTCTTTCCGATCCGCCGCGCCTGTTTTGGCGGTGGTGGACAAGGTGTTTACGGGGGATGCGCGCGAAGGGCTGGAAGGCGAGATTTTGCATCGTGCGGTGAAGGATGATCTGCCCGGGCGGGTGGAGCTTTGGCCGTTTGTCGAGAAGCCCGAGAAGCCGGAGGAGAACCCGTGGTACATGCCGGTGGATTCACGCACGCCGGATGATCCGCGTTTGATCTTGGCCGACGCAGTTGCTGCGCGGGTGTCGGGGCTGATTAAGACGCGACACGAGTTGCCGGGGGCCGGGCGGGCGGTGTCCGCTGGGGATTTCTTGATCTTGGTGCAAAGTCGTGGGCCATTATTTCATGCGATCATCAAGGGATTGAAAGCGCACGGCGTCGATGTGGCGGGTGCTGACCGGTTGAAGATTGTCGAAGAGATGGCGGTTAAGGATTTGTTAGCCTTGATGCAGTTTCTGGCAACACCGGAGGATGATTTATCGTTGGCGGCGGCGCTGCGATCGCCGTTATTTGGCCTGTCGGAACGGGATTTATATAAGCTTGCACAGGGGCGGAAGGGCACATTGTGGCAGTCGCTTTGGAACCATCGGGATGATTGGCCCGAAGTGATCGAGACGCTCGATAAACTGCAAGGTCAGGCGGATTTCATACGACCCTACGATCTGTTGGAACAAGTGTTAACGAAATACGACGGGCGGCGGCAGCTGGTAGCGCGCCTTGGACATGAGGCCGAGGACGGGATTGACGAATTGTTAACGCAATCGCTGCGTTATGAAAGCGTTGAAGCGCCGTTGTTGACGGGGTTCCTGGGCTGGATCAACTCGGACGAGGTTGAGGTTAAACGGCAGATGGACGCTGCTGGTGACCGTGTTCGGGTGATGACGGTGCATGGCGCCAAGGGGCTGGAAGCGCCGATTGTGATTTTGCCGGATACGACAAAACGGGCGGAGGGCTTACATGCGCCGCAGGTGGTTGCGGTTGACGGGCTGCCCGTTTGGCGTGCGGGAACTTCGCCAAAATCGATTGTGGCAGTTGAGGAGTCGCGAAAACAATTGGTCCGCGAGGAGGCGCGGCGGTTGCTATATGTGGCCCTGACACGGGCCGAGCAGTGGCTGATAGTTTGCGGGGCTGGCACGTTGAGCAGGGATGGCGAAAGCTGGTTCCAGCGAGTCGAAACGGCGATGCAGGAATGCGAGGCACAGGGCGTTGCTGCGCCGGATGGGTTGACGGGCGAGGCGCTGGTGCTGGAGCATAACTGGTGCGCCACATCTGTGAAAGCACAACCGGAAATTACGGCCGGTAAGGTGATTTTACCAGAATATATGCAGTCACCCGTGCCATCGCCGGATCGCGTAGATACGATGCTCTCGCCGTCGCAATTGGGTGGTGCGCACGCCTTGGCGGGCGAGGGGGATGACGAGCAGACTGCGATGGAACGCGGCAGCCAAATTCACCAATTATTAGAGGTTTTGCCTGATATTGCGATCGCGGATCGTGCTGATGCGGCGGAACGGATGCTGGATACGGGCAATTGGCGCGAAGTGTTCGACGAGGTTCAAGGCGTGCTGGATGCGCCGGAACTGGCGAAGGTTTTTGACGAGGAGGTTATGGTCGAGGTGCCCGTGACGGCAGGCCTCGGAGCGTTGAACGGGGCGTGGATATTGGGCCGGATCGACAGGTTGGTGATTTCGGATAGCGAGGTCTTGGCCATTGATTTCAAATCCAACCGTCAGGTTCCCAAAACGGCGGCGGATACACCCGAAGCGATTTTACGGCAAATGGGGGCGTATCACGCTGCATTGGCGCAAATTTACCCGGATCGAACGGTGAAAACCGCGATTATCTGGACTTATCGCGCAGAGTTGATGGAATTGCCGGATAAAATTACGAGTGAGGCGTTGTTACGCGCTGCTGCTTCTTGACGGCATACGTTCGGGTGCCTAGTTTATATTCAGAAACTAAAATGTTTATCCAACTAAAATGTTTATCCAGGAGAAGCCAGATGGCAACCGTAAAAGTTACAGACGCGACATTCGAAGCCGAAGTTGTGAATTCCGATACCCCCGTAATCGTAGATTTCTGGGCGGAATGGTGTGGCCCATGTAAGCAGATCGGGCCAGCTCTGGAAGAACTGTCCGATGAATATGAAGGCAAAATCAAGATCGCCAAAGTGAATGTTGACGAAAATCCCGGCACTCCGAGCCAGATGGGCGTTCGCGGTATTCCGGCATTGTTCATGTTCAGTGGCGGCAAAGTTGTCTCGAACAAAATCGGTGCGGCGCCTAAAGCCAATTTGAAAAGCTGGATCGACGAAAATATCTGATTAGATTTCCGTAGATTTTAGAAAAGGGTCGCGATGTTCGCGGCCCTTTTTCGTTTCTGGGGTTTCGCAGTTGGAATTTCTATGATCGAGTAACACCATAGGGCATATTTGTTTCGAGGCGATAGTATGAGCAGCAATCTTAAAACTGGTGGCCAGCTTTTGGTCGAATGTTTGCAAGCGCAAGGCGTGACGCGGGCGTTCGGTGTGCCGGGCGAAAGCTATCTGGCGGTACTCGACGCGTTGCATGATGTGCCGGAAATCCAGCTAATCGGCAACCGGAATGAGGGCGGTGCTGCCTATATGGCCGCCGCGCACGGGCAGCTTACCGGTCAGCCGGGGATATGTTTTGTGACACGCGGGCCGGGGGCAACGAATGCTTCTATCGGTGTGCATACGGCGATGCAGGGCTCCACGCCGATGATCCTTTTCGTGGGGCAGGTCGGTACCGACATGAAAGGTCGCGAGGCGTTTCAGGAGATTGACTACAAAGCGTATTTTGGGACGGTTGCGAAATGGGTGGCCGAGATCGACGATGTGAGCCGTATCCCCGAGATCATGGCGCGGGCCTTTGCAACGTCGCAGTCCGGAAGACCCGGTCCGGTGGTTGTTGCGCTGCCCGAAGATGTACTGACCGATTTCACCAATGCGAGTCCCGGACCGAAGGTGATGGTGCCGGAGGCCTCGGCTGGCGCCTCGGCGGTTGCGGGTATTCGGGAAGTTCTTGAAAGGGCCAAGAGGCCGTTGGTCATCGTCGGGGGCGGCGGTTGGAATGCCGCGGGGCGTGCGGCGTTCAAGACGTTTGTCGAGGCAAACCATTTGCCTGTGGCCTGCGCGTTTCGGTTTCAGGATATACTGGATAATAACTCGCCAAGTTACATCGGTGATGCGGGGCTGGGCAAATCGCCTGCAATGCTGAAAGCCTTGAACGAGGCGGATGTGATCTTTGCGGCGAACATTCGGTTTGGCGAAAATACGACTGACGGGTATGCGCTTTTTGACGTGCCAAACATGAAGGCAACGCTGATCCACAGCCATATTTCCGCTGATGAGTTGAACAAGATTTACACAGCGGATTTACCCGTGCATGCAGGGCCGAACGAGCTGTTCGCGGCACTGAACGACACAGTTATTGATGCCCCTTGGGCGAAGAATACCGCGCAGGCACGAGTGGATTTTCTTACTTCTATCGAAATTCCGGCGCAGCCCGGTGGCGTGGATATGGGGGCTATCATTCGCTTCCTTCAGGCCGATTTGCCGGACGATGCGATTCTGACGAATGGCGCGGGTAATTTCGCTATTTGGCACAACAAGTTTTTCCTTTATGGCGACAAAGCGCGGTTACTTGCCCCTCAATCCGGTGCGATGGGTTACGGCTTGCCAGCCGCGATTGCCGCCAAAGCCGAACATCCTGACCGTATGGTCGTTTGCATCGCTGGTGACGGGGATTTTCAGATGAATTGCCAAGAACTGGGTGCCGCGATGCAACACGGCATTGCGCCGATTGTGTTGATTGTGAACAACGGCACCTATGGCACGATCCGTATGCATCAGGAACAGAATTATCCGGAACGGGTCAGCTTTACCGATATCAAAAACCCCGACTTTGTGGCATTGGCGAAGGCCTATGATTTCCACGCCGAAAAAGTTACGGATACCGAACAGTTTTTCGATGCTTTCGTGCGGGCTAAACAATCCAAAACCGGCGCAGTGCTCGAGCTGATCGTTAGCGCCGAATCTCTTACCCCTCGTGCGACGCTTTCGGATTTACGCACGCAAGGGTTAGCTAAACAGGAGGCCTAAAATGGCTGAATTTAATCGTATTCTCATCACTGGTGCGGCGGGCAGCCTTGGTACACATCTGCGCCATGGTTTGAAACATCTGACCACGCATATGCGCCTGGTGGACCGTGTGGACATGGGCGAGGCTGCCGAGGGCGAGGAGCTGATCGTCATGGACCTGTCTGACCGCGAGGCCGCGTTGGAAATCACCAAAGACGTGGATATCATCATCCATTTCGCCGGTGTCCCGCGCGAGCAGAGCTTTGATGAAATTATGACCGACACTATCCCCGCCGCTTATCACATGTATGAAGGCGCGCGGCTGTATGGGGCGAAGCGGGTGGTCTACGCCAGTTCGATCCACGCGGTTGGGTTTAGCGAAGTTGACAGCGTGCCTGACACCGAAAGCCGCCATCGCCCCGATACGTTCTATGGCATGACCAAGTGCTTTATCGAAGACCTCGGGTCGTTGTATTGGGACAAGTGGGGGATTGAATCGGTGAACCTGCGGATTTGTTCGTGCTTCCCGGAACCTGCCGACCGCCGGATGTTGTGGAGTTGGTTGAGTTTTGATGATTGTGTGCGCCTGACGGAGGCGGCGATGACCACGCCTCGTGTGGCGTTCTCGGTGATTTATGGCACTTCGGATAACGCGCAACGTGCGGTTTCAAATGATCGGGTGACGCATATTGGCTATCGCCCGAAGGACAGCGCTGATGGGTATGCGGAAAACATTCTGGCCACCACGGAACGGCAAGACCCGAACGCCCGCGTGGCGCGTGTGGTAGGCGGTTGGTTTACGAACCATCCGCATCCCGACGATGAACCTGCCGATGAAAGCTGATGTTGTCATATGCGGCGGCGCTGTCATGGGCAGCGCGGTTGCATATTTCCTGAAGGAGCTGGGGTTTGACGGTTCGGTTCTGGTGATCGAGCGCGATAGCACTTATGCGCAATCTTCCACGGCACTTTCAGCCAGCGGTATACGGCAGCAGTTTTCCAGCCCGCTGAATGTGAAAATCAGCCAGTTCGGGGCGGGGTTTATCAAGGGCGCGAAGGATCGTTGGGGCGTGGATTTGAACTTGCGCGAGAATGGGTATTTGTATCTGGCAAATACGCCTGAGGGCGCACAGGTTCTGCGCGAAAATCATGAGGTACAGGTAGGCGAGGTCGCGGATACAGTCCTGATGGACCGTGCCACCTTGGCTGAAAAGTTTCCGCATTTGCGGCTGGATGATATTCTGCTTGGCGCCCACGGGCAATCCAATGAGGGGTGGTTTGACGGTGTCGGGTTGATGCAAGGGTTGCGGACGGGCGGCTATATTCAAGACGAGGTTGTCGGGATTGATTTGGAAAAAGGCAAGGTTTCTAGCGTCAAGCTGGCCTCGGGGCGCGCGGTGGAATGTGGCGTTTTTGTCAATGCAGCGGGACCGCGCGCGGCACTGGTCGCCGGAATGGCAGGGATAGATATTCCGGTGGAACCGCGCAAACGCACGAACTTTCTGTTTGACTGTATGGAGGCACCAGTTGGGGGCCTGCCCTTGATGATTGACCCGACCGGTGTTTGGTGCCGACCCGAGGGTGGCCATTTCCTGACAGGATGTGTGCCGGCTGATGACCCCTTCGTTGCTTTTGACGATTTCGAACCACGCCATGCGGAATTCGAAGAAATCATCTGGCCTGCCCTCGCAGCGCGTTCAAAAAACTTCGAGGCGATCAAACTTATCCGCTTTTGGTCGGGGCATTACGCCTATAATACACTGGATCAGAACGCCGTCATTGGCCCGCATCCTGATATCCCGAATTTTCTGTTTGCCAACGGGTTTTCGGGGCATGGGTTGCAGCAGGCTCCGGCGGTTGGGCGGGCTTTGGCTGAATGGGTTTGCCATGGCGAATACCGTAGCCTTGATTTTTCGCCGCTGGGATATGAACGTATAACCACGAACACCCCCTTGTTGGAGCATTGCATAATATGAACTGGACCTCCCCGACCCCTAATCGCCTTTATGGTGTCAATGATGTCACGTGGCCGGCTGTTGAGCAGCGTTGCCTTGGGCCTTTTGTGCTTCGATTTGGCGGTGGCGGCGGGCAACGGGTCTCGTCCGCATCATTGTGGGATGACCGGTTTAAGGACAGGGATATTGGCGCGGCGGAACAGGCAATGGAGGCCATGGACCAGCCATTGTTATTTATGATCCGCGACAACGATCAGGCGTTAGATGCGGCGTTGGAGAAACGCGGGTACTTCGTCAAAGATCCGGTGACGTTGTTTGCGGGCTCGTCTGCGCGTTTGGCAGAACATGACCCCAAAGGGTTGGCTGTTATCGATGCGTCGGAACCTATGGCCTTGATGGCCGATATTTGGAAATCTGGCGGGATCGATGCCGCTAGATTGGATGTTATGCGCCGCGCAATCGGCCCCAAAGCCTGTTTTCTTGGTCGGGCGGATGATCAGCCCGCCGGGGTCGCTTATGCCGCTTGCGATAAGGATATCGCCATGCTGCATGCACTGGAAATCTTGCCCGATATGCGCCGCAAGGGGGCGGCATTGCAGATGATGGGCGCGATGGGGGCGTGGGCGTTGCGCAATGGTGCGACGACCTTCAGCCTTGTTGTGCTAACTAAAAATGACGCTGCGTGTGGGCTTTACGAGAAGCTCGGGATGGTCAAGATTGGCCAGTATCATTATCGCAAAAAGGAATCCTCATGACCGATCTACCAACCGCCCTGAACCTGCCCGTCGTTGACCCGCTGCCCGAAGGCACGGCGAAATTCTTCCGCATATGCGAGGAAAAATTGGGATTGGTACCCAATGTACTGGTTTCCTATGCCCATAACATCGATAAGCTGAACGCTTTTTCGGGGATGTATAACGACCTGATGCTAGGCGATTCCGGACTGTCAAAACTGGAACGCGAGATGATTGCAGTTGCTGTTTCCTCTGTTAACCGGTGTTTCTATTGCCTGACCGCCCACGGCGCGGCGGTGCGCGAATTGTCAGGTATGCCGGAACTGGGCGAGGCCTTGGTGATGAACTATCGTGCTGCTAATTTGGATGCACGCCAACGCGCGATGCTGGATTTTGCGGTGTTAATGACCGAGGCCAGCTACCGGATAGAGGAAAGCGACCGCCAGGTTTTGCGCGATGCGGGGTTCAGCGATGCGGATATTTGGGACATCGCGGCGGTGGCGAGTTTCTATAATATGTCCAATCGCATGTCCTCGGCTATTGCGATGGAGCCTAATCCTGAATACCACGGGCAGGCACGGTAAAAAGAGAGGCGCATCATGGCGGTCGTCACAGCTACGGGAGTCGAGGTTCGCGTGGGCAACAAGCGGTTGTTGCACGACGTTGACCTGCGGATTGAAGCTGGTGAAATCGTTACCGTGATAGGCCCGAACGGAGCGGGGAAGTCCACGTTGCTGAAGGCTATAATCGGGGCGATGCCGATTAGTGCAGGGCGGATTGATAAGCGTCCGGGTTTGCGGATTGGCTATACGCCGCAAAAAATCCATCTGGAAAAAACGATGCCAATTACGGTGGCGCGGTTTTTGGCATTAGCGGGGCGGTTACCCAAGGGTGCGCGGGCGGATGTTTTGGATAAGACTGATGTAAGTGATTTGCGTGATGCGCAAATGGCGGACCTTTCGGGTGGTGAACTCCAACGGGTGCTGTTGGCTCGTGCATTGTTGTGCAAACCAGATTTGTTGATTCTAGATGAACCTACGCAAGGGTTGGACCAACCTGCCGAAGCGCGGTTTTATCGCCTGTTGGCCGAGGTTTGCAAAGAAACCGGTGCGGCGGTGTTGATGGTCAGCCATGATCTTCACGTCGTGATGGCGCAGTCGGATCAGGTGGTTTGCCTGAACGGTCATGTGTGCTGTTCCGGCGCACCGGCGCATGTCTCGGCTGACCCGAGCTACAAGGAACTGTTCGGCGCACGCGCAGAACTGGCGCTTTACGAACATCACCACGACCACTCGCACGAAGGGCATTCACATGATTGATGATTTCCTTTTGCGCGCCCTGATCGCGGGGGTGGTGATCGCACTGGCGGCGGCCCCGCTAGGGTGTTTGGTCGTTTGGCGGCGTATGGCATATTTTGGCGATGCAACGGGGCACGCAGGCCTGCTGGGGGTGGCACTTGGCCTCGCGCTTGGTTTGCCGATGACGCTGGGTGTGGCGATGCTGGCAGGCGCGATGGCGCTGGTGGTTACCTATATGATGCAGCGTGGCGATTATGCCGTGGATACGGTGCTGGGGGTTTTTGCGCACTCGGCACTGGCGATCGGGTTGGTTGCGGCCTCTCTTCTGCCGGGGGTTCGACTTAATCTGATGGATACATTGCTGGGCGATATCCTGTCCGTTTCGTGGGCTGATATTGCCATGATTTCGTTGGGTTCTGCGGCCATTCTGGGCGTCATGGCATGGCGCTGGCGCAGTCTGTTGAATGGCACGCTAAGCCCCGAGTTGCTGGTGGCCGAGGGGGGCTCGCTAATGTGGGACCGTTTGATTTTCACCTTAACATTGGCCCTGTTCGTCGCCTTGGCAATGAAGCTGGTCGGGGTGCTATTGATCACCGCGATGCTGATTTTGCCAGCGGCAGCGGCGCGACCCCTGGCGCGCTCACCTGAACAAATGGCTGTGTTTGCCGGTGTCATCGGTGTGGCCGCTGTGGCTGCGGGGCTTGGGTTTAGCTGGGTCACGGATGCCCCTGCCGGCCCGTCTATTGTTGTTATGTCGAGTGTCGCTTTCATTCTATCGAACCTCGTAAAGTCACTCAAAAACTAGGATTACCCAGATGCGCACCGGCTTTATTTTTCTAACTTTGGCTTATGTTTTAAGCCAGTTCTACCGGGTGTTTCTGGCGGTACTTTCACCGGTCCTAAATCAGGACATTGGTGCGACTGCGGCGGATTTGTCACTGGCATCAGGCCTGTGGTTCGGGGTCTTCGCTGCGATGCAGATACCCGTTGGTTCGGCGCTTGATCATGTCGGCCCGCGCTGGACGGCGGCAATTTTGCTGGCGATTGGCGGTGGCGGGGGCTCTGCGTTGTTCGCAATGGCGCAAAACCCTGCGGATGTGCAAATCGCAATGGGCTTGATCGGGGTCGGGTGCTCGCCTGTATTAATGGCCAGCTATTACATCTTTGCGCGGCTTTACCGACCAGCAATGTTCGCGACCTTGGCAGGGATAATTCTCGGGGTTGGAACGGCTGGAAATCTGGCAGGGTCTGCGCCGCTGGCCTTGGCTGTTGAAGCGCTCGGATGGCGTGAGAGCCTGTGGGGTATGGTAGTCGTCAGCCTTGTGGTGGCCGCTGGAATGGCCGTTTTTGTCAAGGATCCAGCGAAGGTCGAAGCGGATAAAGATGTGCCTAAAGGCAGCTTGTTGGACATCTTGAAGATGCCGGCATTGTGGCTGATTTTCCCGCTGCTTATGGTTAATTACGCGCCCGCCGCCGGTATTCGCGGGTTGTGGGCCGGACCGTACCTAAGCGATGTGTTTGGCATGGATGCGAGCGGTATCGGGGGGATCACCTTCTGGATGGCAGTCGCGATGATGGCCGGCAGTTTTGCTTACGGGCCGATGGATCGTATATTTGGTACCCGTAAATGGGTGATTGTTGTCGGGAACCTGCTGGGGGCGCTCTGCCTGTTTGGGTTGTGGATGTTTGGTGATAACTCGGTGATGACCACCGCCATTCTGCTGTTCGGCATCGGCCTTTTCGGCCTGTCATTCCCGTTAATGATGGCACACGGCCGCAGCTTTATTCCCCCGCATCTACTTGGGCGAGGCGTGACGCTGTTGAACCTGTTCAGCATCGGCGGAGTCGGCTTGTTACAATGGATCACCGGTCGCATGTATGTGGCATCGAGTGCAGAGGCAAACAGTGCCGCCGCGCCCTATCAAAGCTTGTTTTTGTTCTTTGCGGTACTGCTATTGGTCGGCGCGGTGATCTATTCGTTCAGCGAAGACCGGACCGACTAAGCCGCGTGATTTTTATCGAGTTCGTGGAAGTATCCGACCAGAAAATCGATGAAGACTCGCAGGGTTGGTTGGGTGAATTTGCCTTCGGGATAAATGGCGTGAATGTTTAGATGCTGTTCCGGAAGGTTTTCAAGGATGGGCACAAGGCGACCTTTAACGATGGCATCTTCGATAATAAAGCTGGGCAAACGGGCGATTCCGAGGCCAGATTCAGCCGCACGAAGTAGCGATCCGCCGTTGTTAACCGTCAAACGACCAACAGCACGAACTTGGCGCTCCTCGCCGCTGGGGGCGGTTATGTTCCACGAGTTTCCGGTTGATAAGTTAGAGTAATGCAGCAAGTGATGGCTGGCCAGATCATCGATGGTTTCCGGTGTGTTGTTAGAATCGAGATACCCGCGCGAAGCAACCAAATGCATGGTGGTTTCCGACAGTTTGCGCGCGCGCATGCTACTATTGACCAGATGACCAATACGGATCGCGACATCAAAGCCCCCGGCGATGATCTCGACATAGGTGTCGTCCAACGCCATATTTATCGACACATCGGGGTATTTTTGCAAGAATGCGCTGATGGCGCGGGACAGTTGATTTCTGCCCAGGTCGACCGGCGCGGAAATTCGCAAAGCACCTTTCGGCGTGTCTTGCATCGCGGTGACCATTTCATCGGCAGCACGGGCATCGGCAAGGACGGCGACGGCGCGACGGTAATAGGAAAGGCCAAGTTCCGTTGGCGATATCCGCCGTGTTGTGCGGTTTAACAGGCGAACGCCAAGTCGGGCTTCCAGGCCGGAAATATGCTTTGATACCGCAGATTTCGAGATACCCAATATTTTGGCCGCATGGGTGAAGCCATCCTGCTCGACAACAGTAACGAACGCTTCCATTTCACTTAGACGATCCAAGATAAGTCCCATTATTTTCAATTGGGGAATTATAGGTACCGTTGGTGAATACTGTCAAATATAAATGCGATATATGAAATGTACATAAGGTGTTAGATGCAGCTTCGCAGTTGTACTTCGTACCGGTTTGCCATGGCTTGCACCTCGTTTGCGACGCTAGTCAACCACGCTTTGCTTGCGTAGCTTCCACGCGAAAATCCGGTTTGGCCTTCATGATAAGCCAGATACTGACTGTACGCATCGTTTTTCGCGATGCCGAGGCGGCGGTTGGAAATGTTCATGTACCAGCCGATAAAGTCGGTGACGTCTCCGAAATCATCACGGTCCGCGCGGCGGTTGCCGGTTTCGTCGCGGTACCAGTCCCACGTGCCGTCAAGCACCTGACCATAGCCATAGGCCGTCGAAATCCGGCCGTTCGGAATGACCCACAGGATGTATTTCTTCGAGGTTTTGGCGCGACGTGTATAATTGGATTCTTTCCAGATCGTCGCCATTTGGACATGGACCGGCACGCCCCAAGTTGCCTCGCTACGGCGCAAATCCCGCAACCAACCGCGCTTTTGGTCCAGCACGGAACACGCATCGGTTTGATTGACCGGAGGGCCGGAACTGCCCGCACAGGAGCCCAACACGAATACCAAAAGGAGTGCGAAAATACGCATCTGTATGCCTCAAGTTTTACTGCCCGGATATTTTTATCCTTGTTGCGGACTACAGAATCGTATTTCCAGACGAAAAGCAAGAAAATCCTATGTGATCTTCAGGTCTTTGGCTTCTTGCGCGGTAAGTTGCTCACCCTGTTTGCGCTTCAAAAGGATTTCACGGGCGCGGGCGTATGTGTCATCTTGCCAGAAGATCATACAGCCGTTGCAGCCCTTGCCGCAGCATCCTTCGGTGCCAACGCGGTTAGTTTTGAAGCGGCGTTCATTTGGGTCTTCGCCGATGGATTTCGCCAAAGCATCGCGGCGTTTTTCGTAGTTAGCATCGTCGCGCTTGTCCGAGACTTCCAGATTTTGCACCAACTTGTCAAACTTCACACGGTTCCATTGTTCTTCATTCAGGGCTTTTTCCTTGCGAAGCACCGTGAAAGCGGGGAAGCGGGTTTTCAACGTATCGATGTCTTCGTGATCGAACAGTTCGAACGGAATGCGGATGGTGGTCTGCGCCCCTCCATGCACCACGTCCATACGTTTATCATTGGCAGCGTTTTCGAAATCGTAAAGGCGCAGCAACATGGTTTCACGGTTTACGGGGGACACAAAATCCAGCACCTCGCCTGCCTCTAGTTTGTTCTTCACGTCGACCAAAAACGCGTCGTCGGTGACTTCCTTAACCACGCCGGCAAATTCCCACTGGGCCATGGATGCCGTGTTTTCATAATCGTGTGCATAGTTGCTTAGCCGCCCGTCATGGAACGCAAGTGTGTAACCACGGTTCCCAACCGACTCCAGCTCGCGCATGTATTTGCGCGCGTCCCAACTTTCGGGATCATCGTAATAATCGTCAATTGCCATGCGATACGCCCGCGCCACGACGGCCACATAGTATTCAGACTTCCCGCGCCCCTCGACCTTCAAGGAATCCACGCCGATGCGCAGGTATTCATCCAGCTTGGGCATGATGCACAAATCGCGCGAATTCAGGATATACGAACCCCGCCCGTCTTCCTCTATCGGCATCAGCTCGCCGGGGCGGCAACCTTCTTCCAGCAGGAATTCAAACATGTCTTTGTTATCTTCGTTTATATCGAGGTCCTCGATCGTGCCGTCCTTCATCCGCATACGCACGTTGTAATTCCAACGGCACGAATTGGCGCAGTTGCCTTGATTGGCCCCGCGTTCCGCCATGAAATTCGACAGAAGGCAACGACCCGAATAGGTCATGCACATGGCACCATGCACGAAGGCCTCTAGCTGCACATCAGGGCATTTCTCGCGAATTTCGGTCAACTCGTTGAAAGAAACTTCGCGGGCCAGAACCACCAGCTCTGCCCCTTGGGATTCCCAGAATTTGACCGACAGCCAGGACGAAACATTCGCTTGGGTGGAGATATGCAACGGCAGTTCCGGCGCGTGTTCCTTGACGAACTGGAAAATACCGGGGTCTGCAATAATCAAACCATCAGGGTTAACCTTGCGGATCGTATCGATGTATTCTTCCAGCTTCGGCACGTCTTTGTTGTGCGAAAACAGGTTCAGCGTTAGGTAGGCGCGTTTGCCGTGGGCGTGGCAAAACTCCACCCCCTCGATCACATCTTCAAGCGAGAACTGGGATTTGGTTCGCAAGCTCATATCGGGTGTACCCAGATACACAGCATCCGCGCCGTAAAGCACTGCCATTTTCAGCTTACGCAAATTGCCCGCAGGCATCAGCAGTTCGGAACGTCTTGTCATGTCGTTAACCTATATCAGAAACGCCAACAGCACGGGTATCACGAGTATCGACATGAAGGTCGAAACTACGACAAGCCCCGCCACCTGATCCGCATCGGCATTGTATTTTTCAGCGAGCATATAGGATGTAACCGCCACCGGAGTCGAGACCTGAACAATAAGTACCCCAAGCGCTATGAAAGGTAGGGCTGCAATCGTTCCGATAGCCAAAGGAACCGCGATACAGATAACGTATTTCGCGGCTGAAAGCCAAATCGCACGGCTAAATGTGCCGGGCTTCAGGCGGGCCAAGGCTACGCCCAGTGTGATCAACATCACCGGAATTGCGATTTGCCCGATCAGATCAAGGGTGTTGACAGTCCAAACCGGCAAGGTCCAACCTTGCACCAAAAACAGGCCGCCAAAGACGGTGGCCCAGACGATAGGTTCCTTGAGGGCCGCTTTGGGAGAGCCACCGGAAACGACCCAAACCCCGACCGTGAAAGACAAAAACGCCATAACCGCGAAAACAACGACTGCGTAATCAAATCCAACCGGTCCAAAGGCGAACAGTGCCAGCGGCAAGCCAAGATTTCCGGTGTTCCCGAAGGTTAGGGGTGGCAGGAAGGTTCGCGTGTCCAGCCGTGCCATTTTGATGACCAGAAGTGCAATCAGGGCGACGACGATATAGGTCAGCAAGGAGGCGATGGCGGTGTTACGCAGAACCTCGGGGTCAATCTCGGTTTTCATCAGAGAGACGAAAATCAGGGCAGGGACGGATAGGGTCATTGTCAGGCGCGTGACGAACTCTACCCGATATTCCCATCCCATTTTAACCCATATCACGCCGATTCCGGCGAGGATAAATACTGGCGCGACGGTTTGGAGAACTTGAAGAATGAGGTTCATGCGACTACCTTTATACTGTTCGCAGTATTTCAGCTGCTGTGGACAGGAAGTCAACCTACCTGTAAGAGAGCGGTTCTGAAATTGAAGGTTAATGAAATGTTGAAAAAGTCGGCAAAATTTTCGTTAGGACAGGTGGTTAAGCACCGCGTCCACCCGTTCCGCGGTGTGGTCTTCGATATTGATGCGACTTTTGACAACACGGACGAGTGGTGGGAATCTATTCCCGAAGATATTCGGCCCGTGAAAGACCAGCCGTTCTATCACTTGCTGGCCGAAAACGACATGTCCTACTATGTGGCGTATGTTTCCGAGCAGAACCTGTTGCAGGACGATAGCGGTGAACCCGTCGACCATCCTGAAGTGGCCGAGATGTTTGGCCCGCTTACTGATGGCAGGTACGATGTTGGCGGGCAGATGCATTAGGGGGGCTCCCGCCCTGTTCGGTTGGGCCGTGCCTCGCTTCGCTCGGATGAGTATTTTTGCAAAGAAGAAATGGATGGGTTTAACGGGGCGTTAACCATTATTCTGTATGTATGGTATTGCTGGACAGGACTTAAAACGTTCAAACG
>Ga0209121_10001530_pt1 | contig 24248 bp, 20 predicted proteins | sample Cruoilmetagenom3_FD_187292 | JGI IMG/M metagenome (GOLD analysis project Ga0209121, IMG submission 187292) | Oil polluted marine microbial communities from Coal Oil Point, Santa Barbara, California, USA - Sample 3 (SPAdes) (version 2) | ecosystem: Environmental > Aquatic > Marine > Oil seeps ... | reverse complement strand
CCAACACCCTGTCGGTTTCGCTGCATGTGCGGCGCGGTGATTACCTGACGCTGGGGGCGCATGCGTTATGCGATCAGGTCTATTACGAGGCCGCTTTGGCGCGGATTCTGGACGGGGTGTTGGGCGATGCAACGGTGTTTGTGTTTTCCGATGATCCGCAATGGGCCAAGGACAACCTGCCGCTGCCCTGCGCCAAGGTGGTGGTGGATTTCAATGGGCCGGATGCGGATTTTGAGGATATGCACCTGATGTCCCTGTGCCAGCACAATATCATCGGCAATTCGTCGTTTTCCTGGTGGGGGGCGTGGCTGAACCAGCACCCGGCCAAGCGAGTCGCCGGACCCGCCCGCTGGTTTGGTGATCCCAAACTGGTCAATCCCGACATCCTACCAAGGGACTGGTTAAGGATTACGGTCTGACAATCCGTTATCTTGGGGCCGGGTTTTGCGCCTTGTTGTAGGGTTTCCAATCGGTGATCTCGGGGTAATACATCGCCCGCCATTGCCGCACACGCGGGTTCATCACCCGGCACCACAGCGACGGGATCATCGCCGCCACGGTCATCACCGGATAGCCATAGGGCAATTGCGGCGCATCCGCTGTTGTGTGGTTCTGCAACAGGGGAAACCGCCGGTCTGGCTTGTAATGATGGTCCGAATGGCGTTGCAGGTTGATCAGCAGCCAGTTTGATACCTTGTGCGCCGCGTTCCACGAATGTTGCGGGCGCACATGTTCGTATTTGCCCTCCCCCAGATGTTTGCGCGTCAGCCCGTAGTGTTCGACGTAATTCACCAGCTCCAGCTGCCAGATCGCCACCCCGGCCTGCAGCAGAAACAGCCCCAGCCCGGCCCAGCCGCCGATCACAAAGGCCAGCACCAGCATGCCGCCCTGCAACGCCCAATAGCGAAAGAACGGATTGCCAGGGTCGCTCCATGGCTGGTCTTTACGCGCCAACATCTCTTTTTCCGCCCGAAACGCCGATTGCAGGCATTCGCGCAGTACCCGTGGGTAAAAGCGGAAAAAGCTTTCGTTATAGCGCGCCGTCACCGGATCACGCGGCGTGCCGACATAGCGGTGATGCACCAACAGATGCTCCGAGCGGAAATGCGAATACAGCACCATCGCCAGCAGGATATCCCCCAGCGCGCGTTCCACCCGGCTTTTCTGATGCATCAGTTCGTGGCTGTAATTAATGCCCACCGTGCCGGTGATCACCCCGACGCCAAAGAACAGCACCAGTTTGCCAAGGGTCGACAGATGATCGGTATGGGTGGCGTACCAGATCAGCCCGAACAGCATCAGGAACTGCACCGGCACCCAGACCGAGGTCAGCGCGCGATACCAGACCAGATCATCCTCTGGCGTGTCCGGGTCCGCATTTTCCAGGTTCAGCCCGGCCAGCGCGTCTAAAGCGGCAAGCAGATACCACGTGGCCAGCGGCACCAAGATCAAGGTCCAGCCCCCCTGGGTTGCGCCGACCCACGCCAGTGGCACCAGAAGATACGATATCCAGAACGGCAGCGCGCTTTGCCATTTGGCCAGTGTTTCGGGGGCGATCATCGGGTTCTCCACTGGGTTGGGGTGTGCAAAGCCTAGCAAACCTGTCGGCCCGACCCAAGAGTGGGAACAGCGGTTAAGGGTCGCGCCACAAATCATACGCCTTGCGCATCACTGTCGGCAGGTCGGATGGGCGAAAATCCTGTTGCGGCAGGAAAAAGCCGACATCTGGCTGGCAATTCACCGGCAAAATGGCGGTCTTGACGGTCAGGATCAGGTGGAAATGGGTAAAGGTATGGCGCACCTCGGCGGGCAGGACGGCCCAGTCTGCCAACACCGGCGGCGCCTCTTGCGGGGTCTCGCCCCAGTCCGACCCGGGCCAGCCCAGCATCCCGCCCAGCAACCCCTTGTCAGGACGGCGTTCCAACAGCCACCCCCCATCAGCGCCGCGCCCCAGATATACAACACCATACCGCATCGGTTTGGGCTTTTTCGCCAGCCTTTGCGGCAGGTCCGGCGCGGTTCCGGCGCGGTGGCCAAGGCAGGCGGGACGCAGCGGGCACACCCCGCAAGTCGGCGATCGGGGCGTGCAGACCGTCGCCCCCAGATCCATCATCGCCTGCGCGTAATCCCCCGGGCGCTGATCTGGCGTCAGGGCGGTGGCGCGGTCTTTTAGCGCCGGTTTGACGGCGGGCAGCGGCTTGGCCAGATTGAACAGCCGCGCCATCACCCGTTCGACATTGCCATCCACAACCGCCTCGGCCCGGTCAAAGGCAATCGCCGCCACCGCAGCGGCGGTATAGGGGCCGATGCCTGGCAGGGTCAGCAACCTGTCATAACTGTCGGGGAACACCCCGCCATGATCCCCCGCCACCACCCGCGCGCATTTCAACAGGTTGCGGGCGCGGGCATAATACCCCAAGCCTGCCCATTCGCCCATCACATCGCCATCCTCGGCCCCGGCCAATGCGTGAACATCCGGCCAGCGCGCGGTGAAGCGGTGGAAATAGTCGCGCACGGCGGCCACGGTGGTCTGTTGCAACATCACCTCGGACAGCCAGACCCGATAGGGATCCGGGCGCAGGCCCGCCGCATGATCCGCCGGAGACACCCGCCACGGCATCACCCGGGCGTTGCGATCATACCAGCCCAGCACCAAGTCGGGTATTTCACCCGTATCTACCCCGTGATCACGCAAACTTTTTCGCCCTGCCTCCCGGTTTCACTGGCGCCTGCCTGTCGGCGCTTTACAATAGACACAACGACAACGGAACCAACAGATGGCAACACGACATTCAACCACCCGGGGATTCAAGCGCACCGCAACCGTGCTGACCGACCGGATTCGCCGCGCCGGTGAAAGCCGGGGCTTTGCCGTGTCGCGCCTGTTGACTCACTGGGCCGAAATCGCCGGGTCCGGCATTGCCGAAATCGCGCGACCGGTGAATGTCAGCTACGGGCGCGGTGGCTTTGGCGCCACGCTGACGTTGTTGACCACCGGTGCACAGGCGCCAATGCTGGAAATGCAAAAGGAACAGCTGCGCGAAAAGGTGAACGCGGTTTATGGCTATAACGCCATCGCGCGGGTGCGCATCACCCAGACCGCCCCCACCGGATTTGCCGAAGGCCAGGCCGAATTCACCCGGCCCGCCGCCCCGGCCCCCGTGCCGCCTTCGCCCGACATTGTGCGCAATGCTGAACAAACGGCCAGAGACATTCACAACGATGATCTGCGCACCGCCCTTGAACGTCTGGGCCGGAACGTCCTATCAAAACCAAAGCACTGAAAAAGAGGTACGAATGACCCGTTTTGTCGCACAATTCCGCTCGCTGGCGGCCCTGATCATCGGCGGTTTCATCCTGATCGCCCTGGCCACAGGTGCCCAAGCCCAGGACACTCCTGAAATTGACACCTCGACCATCCCCGACATGGTGCAAGGGGCCGAAGACGCGCCGGTCACCATCATCGAATACGCCTCTTACACCTGCCCGCATTGCGCAACCTTCCACGAAGGTTCTTTCAAGCAGTTGAAGAAAGATTACATCGACACCGGCAAGGTGAAATTCATCTACCGCGAGGTGTATTTTGACCGCTATGGCCTGTGGGCGTCGATGATTGCCCGCTGTGGCGGACCGGAAAAGTTCTTTGGCATCACCGATCTGATCTTTGCTGGTCAATCCGACTGGGCTCGCGCTGGCGATGCATCAACAATCGTGGACGAATTGCGCAAGATCGGGCGGCTGGCCGGGATCGAAAATGAAACGCTCGAGGCCTGTTTGCAGGATGGCGCCAAGGCGCAGACGCTGGTTGCCTGGTATCAGGAAAAGACCGAGGCTGACGGCATCGATTCAACCCCCAGCTTCATCATCAACGGCAAACCGGTTGCCAACCAGTCCTACGCCGATTTTTCGGCCGCGATCGACGCTGAATTGGGCAACTGATGCCCGGCGCCACTGCCAGATATGAAGGTCGTCGAACTGGCCTGCATTCTGGCAGCGCTGCGCCGCCCCGCGCGCAAACTGGGCAAAGACAACCCGGATTAACGCCATCAGATGCGAGGAAAGCCCGCAAGGGCTTGAAGAGCGGTTGCCTGAACAACCTTTCCTACCGGGCAAATTCAGCCGCAGATATCCCGGCCCACCGTCCGGTCGACAGACAGGCAGTCAGCAGATAGCCACCTGTCGGGGCTTCCCAGTCCAGCATTTCCCCGGCACAAAAAACCCCCGGCAAGGCGTTCAGCATCAACCCGTCACTCAGCGCCGCGCGTGGCACCCCGCCTGCCGTCGAAATTGCCTCGTCCAGCGGGCAAAGCCCTGCGTGCCGGATTGGCAATCTCTTGATCAATGCCGCCAGTTCAGCCGGATCCTGCGGCAAGGGGCGGCCAAATTCCTGCAACAACGCAGTGCGGGCAGGCCCCAGTTTCAGAAGTTTGCGCAAATGGTTGGACAGGCTGGATTTCCCACGCGGCCGCGCCAGTCGTGCCGCCACCTCTGCTATGGTCAGTTTTGGCAGCAAATCAACAGACAGCGCATGGCCTTCGCGGACTGCACGGCTAATCGAATAGATACCGCCGCCTTCCAATCCGCGCGCTGAAATCACCGCCTCACCGCGCGACTGCAGGGATCCGGCATGAAACGCCACACCTTTCAGGGGCTGCCCAAACAAAGGATGCATATGCGCCGACCAGTCAACCAGAACGCCGACATTCGCAGGCGCAAATGGCGCAAGTTCTACGCCGCGTTCTGCCAAAAATGCTGCCCAGGCTCCATTTGATCCCAGTCGCGCCCAACTGGCGCCGCCCAGCGCCAGAACCGTGACATCCGGGGCCAACTGCGCCGCCCCGTCAGGCGTGTCAAAAGCCAACGCATCGCCATCCCACCCGGTCCAGCGCCAGCGCGTGCGAAACTGCACTCCGGCGGCGTTCAATCGCCCCAGCCACGCGCGCAACAATGGGGACGCCTTCATCGCTACAGGAAACACCCGCCCGGTTGATCCGGTGAACAAACCCTGCCCCAAATCACGCGCCCAGTCCTGAACCTGTTGCACGCCAAAGGCAGAAATCATCGGGCGCAACCAAGGTGCTGCCTCGGCATAAGCATCCAGAAAGGCATCTGCCGGTTCGTCCCGTGTCAGGTTCAACCCGGATTTCCCGGCCATCAGAAATTTGCGACCAACAGACGATTTTGCCTCAATCACCGTCACGTCACACCCGGCATGGGCCAGTTCCTCGGCGGCCATCAGCCCGGCGGGGCCAGCGCCAATTACCACGGCTTGCTTCCTTAGCTGGTGAATGTCGCTCATTGCGGTCCGCACAGTGCGGCGATGCCCGCCGCGATTTCGGGCCGGGCGGCACAGGAATCTGCTGTCAGGGCGTGGGCGGTTTCCATCAAATCCTCGGGCGCGACGATCCGGTCGATCAACCCAAAGGTAAACGCCTCGTCCGTCGAAATCTTTTGCCCGGCTATCAGGATCAGCTTGGTCCGGGCCGGACCGATCAGCGCCATCATCCGCACCGGGTCAGACGGTTGCGGCAGAAATCCCAGCTTCATCACCGGATAAAAGAACCGGGCGCCGGGCACTGCAATACGTATGTCACAAGCCAGCGCCATGCCCATGGCCCCACCCGCCAATGTGCCGTTCAGCGCGGCCACGCTGAGACACGGCAGCGCGGCGATGGCCCCAGAAAGCCGCTCCCACAAGTCAGAGGTCGCCAGCCCGGCGCGCGCCGCATCCAGATCAGCCCCGGCGCTGAACACGCGGCCCTTGCCCGTCAGGATCAGCGCCTGCACACCACTGGCCGGGTCACCGGCAGACTCGGCGATATCCACTAAGGTGCTCAGCATATCTTGCGTCAGCGAATTGGCCTTGTCGGGGCGGTTGATGGTCACCGTCCACAGCCCGTCGGTTTTGTCGATCTCGATCATATCAGGCCAACCCGCTTCCGAATTGCCTCGTCACGCAGTGCAATCTCGTCCCCCAGGAATTCATCCGCATCCGGTGAACACAACCACAACAGCGCCCGCGCGGGCCAGTCGGCGGGAATATGGTCTTCCCAGGCCAATTCGCTGACCGGGTTGATGCCGGAGGCCTTGATTTCGCGCTGCATCTGGGTGGCCACCGTGCCTGGTGACAGGCCAATGGCGCGGATACCCTGTTCGCGCTCTTCCTTGTCCAGACAGCGGGTCAGCATCGCTGCCCCGGCCTTGGAGGCGCAATAATGGCTCCAGGCCTCGATCGGGCCATGGGCCGCGCCGGAACTGACCGTCAGGATGGTGCCGCCGCCTGCCGCCTGCATTACCGGCAGTGCGGCGCGCATACCGTGAAAGACGCCTTTGAGGTTGATGTCGATGGCTTGCCCCCACCCGGCAGGGTCGGCGCTGGCCATGCGCGAAATCGGCTCGATCACCCCGGCATTGCCGACCAATACGTCCAGCCCGCCAAAGTGGTCCACACAGGCCTGCACTGCCGCCTGAACCTGGGCATAATCGGCGACATCGCAGGCCATCGCCAGCGCCGTGTCGCCAATTTCCGCCGCCAGCGCCGCCACGCTGGCCTTTGATCGGGCCAAAAGCACCACATTCGCCCCGGCCTTGGCAAAGACCCGCCCGGCCTCGGCCCCTATTCCACGGCTGGCCCCGGTGATTAGAACGGTTTTTCCGGACATATCCATTGTATTTTTCCCCACAAACCTTTGTTATGGACTGTGGTAATGTGGCGAAGGGTCCGGGTCCACCCCCGGCCTCTTGACGGCTTCACGCCAAGCGCACAGCATGGCGCAATAAGTTGATTGGGAAGGGTTCTGTAATGACTGTTTATTTCGCACGCGGCTTTGGGGCTGCGGCGCTTATTATTTCAACGGCTCCGATGGCTTTTGCCGACGTAACGGCCCAGGATGTCTGGTCGGACTGGAAAAGCTATCTGACTGCGGCCGGGTACGAAGTTATCGGCAGCGAAAGCACGTCTGGTGGCACCCTGACCATCAGTGATCTGACGATGTCGATGGCTATGCCGCAAACGGCGGGTTCCATTTCGATCAACATGGGGCAGCTGGTGCTTGCCGGCAATAACGACGGGACCGTCAGCGTTTCCATGCCCGCCACCATTCCGATGCGTATTGCGGGTGAAGTTGAGGGTGAAGACAGCTTTGACGCCGAGGTCAGCTATACCCAAAGCGGTCATTCGCTGGTGGTTTCGGGTGATCCGGCCAACATGACCTCTGCCTACAAGGCAGCGCAGGTCGACATGACCCTGTCGTCCCTTACCGTGGATGACGAGCAGATGCCGCCGGGTCTGGCGCGGGTGTCGGTGACACTGACCAATATGGTCAGCAATACCCAGATGCAGTCTGGCGATATGCGCAGCTATACCCAACAGGGCGGCGCCGATACGCTGAGCTATGATCTTGCCTTTAATGACCCGGAATCGGACGATGCGGGTGAATTTACCGGCAGTCTGCAAGGCGTGGGCTTTCAGGGCAGCGGCAAAATCCCCAAAGACTATGACACCACCGATTTTCAGTCGATGTTAAAGTCCGGCTTCGCCTTTGATGGCGCGTTTACCTATACCGCCAGCAATACCGACATGCAGGGCACTGGCGATGGCGAGAAATTCGCGCTGACCAGTTCGTCGCAAGGCGGTCGGCTGGGCGTAGCGATGAGCGCGGCGCATCTTGCCTATGATGTCAGTCAGATCGCTTCGGCTATCTCTGTCACCACCAGCCAGCTACCGTTCCCGATTGCCATGAACATGGCCGAGGCCGGGTTCAGCGTGGACATTCCGGTGGCCAAGTCCGACGAAAAACAGGATTTCAGCTTTTCGATAAAACTGGGCGATTTCACCATGTCCGATATGATCTGGGGCATGTTTGACCCTGGTGCGGTTTTGCCGCGTGATCCAGCAACCATCGCGCTTGACCTGGCGGGCAAAGCCAAGATTCTGGTGGATTTCTTTGATCCCGCCGTCGCCGAGCAGCTAGAGCATATGTCCGCCCCTCCGGGTGAGTTGAATGCGCTGAACATCAATCAGCTTCTGATATCAGCGGCAGGGGGCGAACTGTCCGGGATTGGGCAGTTCACCTTTGACAACGCCGACCTGGAAACATTCGATGGTATGCCCGCCCCAACAGGCGAGGCCAATCTGGAACTGTCAGGCGCCAATGGTCTGATCGACAAGCTGATCCAGATGGGGCTGATGTCCGATCAGGACGCCATGGGTGCGCGGATGATGATGGGCATGATGGCGGTGCCCGGAGATGCGCCCGATACGCTGAAATCGAAGATCGAGATCAACGGTCAGGGGCATATCTCGGCCAACGGCCAGCGCCTGAAATAGCGCGCTCAACTTTGCGGGGGATCCCCCCACTACCTGAGGGTCGCCCCGTGCGGCCCTCTTTCTTTTTGCGCTGCCCTTGCGGGATGGGCCTGCCGGGGATACCTGATGATCCGGGTATAGCCGGAAAGAAACACATGACACACTCTCCCGAAGACCTCTGCCAGTCGCTTTTGGCCGCCGCCCGCAAGGCAGGCGCGGGTGCTGCCGATGCCATTGTGGTTCAGGGCAGTTCGGTTGCAGTGGACATGCGCGCAGGCGCTTTGGAACACGCGGAACGGTCCGAGGTGACAGATCTGGGCCTGCGGGTTTTGCTGGGCCAGCGTCAGGCGATTGTGTCCTCGTCCGACAGCCGCCCCGAAACCCTGGCCGCGATGGCGGAACGCGCCGTAGCGATGGCTGCCGAGACCCCCGAAGACCCCTATGCCGGGCTGGCGGACCCCGACCAGCTGGTCACTAGCTGGGACGTATCGGCCCTGGACCTGTCCGATCCGGCCCCGGCACCTTTGCCCGAAGCCCTGCAGGCCGACGCGCTGCAGGCCGAAGCGGCGGCATTGGCCGTGGATGGCGTGTCGCAAGTGCAAACCGCCAGCGCGTCTTATGGTCAGAGCCGGGTGCATCTGGCGGCCAGCAACGGCTTTTCCGGCGGTTACAGCCGCACCAGCCGGTCGATTTCCTGCGTTGCCATCGCCGGAACCGGCAGCGGGATGGAGCGGGATTACGATGGCGACGGACGCACATACCAAAGCGATCTGCGCCTAGCAGGCGATATCGGCACCTTGGCCGGACAGCGCGCGGTAGAGCGCCTGAACGCCCGCAGACCGGTTACCGGCACCTATCCGGTACTGTTTGACGAACGCATATCCTCGTCGCTGATCGGCCATCTGATGGCGGCGGCCAACGGCGCGGCTGTGGCACGCGGCGGCTCGTGGTTAAAGGACATGCTGGGCCAGCCGGTGCTGCCGGACAGTCTGTCGCTGGTCGAAGACCCGCACCGCCCGCGCATGGGCGGATCACGCCCGTTCGACGGCGAAGGCCTGCCAACGCAACGGCGGCTGGTTGTCGATAACGGCGTGCTGACCGGCTGGACGCTGGACCTGTCCAGCGCGCGCAAACTGGGTATGACATCCACCGGCAACGCGGCGCGCGGCACCTCTGGTCCGCCCTCACCGGCGACCTGGAACCTTAGCCTGACGCAGGGCGATGCCAGTCGCGCCGACCTGATCCGCGATATGGGGACCGGCCTGTTGGTGACCTCGATGATCGGGTCGACGATCAATCCAAATACTGGCGACTATTCCCGTGGGGCCGCCGGGTTCTGGGTGGAAAACGGTGAAATCGCCTATCCGGTGAACGAATGCACCATCGCTGGCAACCTGATCGACATGCTGCGCCGCATAGTCCCGGCCAATGACGCGCGCCCGTACCTGTCGCGTGTGGTGCCGTCGCTGCTGATCGAAGGGATGACCCTTGCCGGTACATGACGACCTGACCCTGCTGACCGACGCCGCCCGCGAAGCCGGACGCATCGCCACCGGGTATTCCGGCAAGGACGCGCAACGCTGGGACAAACCCGACGACGCCGGCCCGGTGACCGAGGCCGATCTGGCGGTAAACGCCATGCTGGAAACCAAACTGCAAGCGGCGCGGCCCGGATACGGCTGGCTGTCCGAAGAGACCGAGGATACCGCCGCCCGGCAGGACCGCGACCGGGTGTTCATCATCGATCCCATCGACGGCACCCGCAGCTTTATCGAAGGCTCAAACACCTGGGCGCACGCGCTGGCCGTGGCCGAACAGGGCATCGTCACCGCCGCCGTGATCTATCTGCCGCTGCGCGATCTGATGTATGTGGCCGCAGTGGGGCAGGGGGCCACGCTGAACGGCACGCCCATCACCCCCTCCAGTCCCACCAGCCTGGCCGCCGCCGACATTCTGGCCGCCCGCCCGAATATGGACGCCAGGAACTGGACCAACGGCGCGGCACCCGGTTTTCAACGCTCTTACCGCCCGTCACTGGCCTATCGCATGGCGCTGGTGGCACAGGGGCAGTTCGATGGCATGTTAACCCTGCGTCCCAGCTGGGAATGGGACATCGCTGCCGGGGATCTGATATTACGCGAAGCCGGGGCGACCTGCACCGACAGAACCGGCGCCATGCTACGGTTCAACAACCCCCACCCTAAGGTCGACGGGGTGATTGCCGCCGGGGGGCTGGTGCACGACCAGATCAGCGCCGCCCTGGCCCGGCGGCCTTGATTGTGGGCTGGGTGCCTTGCTGAAACGTTCGCCCTGGCCCCGATCTGACATCACGTAATCGTAAAAATTATAGGCCCCAGACCAAACCCAAAGCCGTGCAACCTGCCTTGACGCCTGATACCATTGGCGTAGATTGCCGCCACTTCCTGGAACCGCACGAACAAAGGACGCATCCCATGCCTCAACGCCTTCACCTTGTTTTCGGCGGAGAGCTGATCGACCCGTCCAGAAACACCTTCAAGGATGTGAACGATATCCACCTGGTCGGCATGTATCCCGATTACCAAAGCGCCTATGAGGCCTGGAAATCCGAGGCGCACCGCACCGTGGATAACGCCCATATGCGCTATTTCATCGCCCATATTCACCGGCTTCGCGACGAATCCACTGAGGCCTCGTCAACCGAAGAACTGGGCTGAACACGTGGGCCGCTCGCTGAGCCTGGCGGCCTATCGCGTCCTGTCGCGGCGCATTTCCCGGCCATCCCCGGCCACGTCAACCCGGACGCGCCCCCCGGGCGAGCTGTTGTGGGCGCATGCCACCAGCAACGACCGGCTGGTAGCGCTGGGCGAGTTGGGACTGCGTCTGAAATCGCTGCGCCCCGATCTGAACATGCTCATCACCCAGGAACTGGCTGACAAGGACCAGGCTATCCACTTTCCGGATGTGGCCCATGCCGAGATTCTGGACACAGATCACCCGCTGTCGACCCGGCTGTTTCTGGAACACTGGAAACCCGATATCTGCCTGTGGGCAGGCGGTGGGCTGATGCCGAATCTAATCAGCCAGGCGGCAAATCAGGGTGTTCCGCTGTTTCTGATCGACGTGGATGTCGATGATTGTCCGACCCGGCGGCACAAGTGGTTTCCCGACCTGACCCGCAGAAGTCTTGAACTGTTTGAAATTATCCTGGCCACCAGCGGAACCGCCGCACTTGAACTTCGCCGTATTGGCGTGTCCGAAGCCAAAATCACCGTCACCGGGCGTTTGCGTGGGGGGGGCAGCCCCGCGCCGTTCCCCGAAGTGGATCTGTCTGCCGTCGCTCAAAATCTTCTTGGCCGCCCGATATGGCTGGCCGCCCATGCGCAACCCCAGGAATTTGAAGCGATCCTGACAGCGCACCGCACCGCCTTGCGGCTGGTGCACCGTTTGCTGATGGTGGTGGTTGTGGCAAACCCCAAAGACCTGACGGGTCTGGGCGACTTTCTGGCCGGGTCCGGCCTGCGGTTTGCCAACTGGTCGCCGGGGGACGAGATTGAGGACAATGTGCAGGTATTGATCTCGGATGGCACGGATGATCTGGGCCTGTGGTACAGGGCGGCCCCGCTGACATTTATGGCCTCGTCGTTGCATGTTGGTCAGACCGGGCGTGACCCGCTGGATGCGGTTGCGCTGGGATCTGCGGTGTTGTTTGGGCCGCATGTTAGCGGTCACCGCGCGGTCTACTCCCGGCTGGCTTCGGTCGGGGCCGGGCGCACTGTGGGCGATGGCGAGGGGCTGGGCGCTGCGGTGATCCGTCTGATCGCGCCGGACCACGCTGCTGCAATGGCGCTGGCCGGGTGGGAAGTGGCGACCGAGGGCGCGCAGCTGACCGATACCTTGATCGAGTTGATCCAGAACCGGCTGGATCAGCAAGAGGCATCCGATGCGCGCCCCTGATTTCTGGTACACGTCTCCGGATCACCCGGATTGGCGTGCGCGTCTGTTGTCGCCGTTGGGCTGGCTATATGGCTGTGCAACGGCGCGGCGGGTGGCAAAGGACGTCAACCCCAGCGCCAACCCCGGAGTGCCGGTGATCTGCATCGGCAATCTGAACGCAGGTGGCACGGGCAAGACACCCACAGTGATCTGGGTTGCCGAAAGGTTGCGCGATATGGGACACGAGCCGCATATTGTCACTCGTGGCTATGGCGGGCGCCTGAAAGGGCCGGTTCGGGTGAACCCATCCAGTCACAAAGCGGCAGATGTCGGAGATGAACCGCTGTTACTGGCGGCTTTTGCCGAAACCTGGGTGTCTGTTGACCGGGCAGCAGGCGCGCAGGCTGCAGCATTAGCCGGAGCGACGGTGATTGTTCTGGATGACGGGTTTCAAAATCCGGCGCTACATAAGGATCTGTCGATTATCGTGGTTGATGCCTCGCAGGGCTTTGGCAACGGGCGCTGTCTGCCCGCGGGACCATTGCGTGAACCGGTTGCTGTTGGCCTGCGTCGGGCTGATTTGATGGTGTCATTGGGGGCAGAGGCAGCACAGCAGAGATTTGCCCAGAATTGGGGCAGGGGGCTGGCGCTGCCACAGGCCACCGGGCAACTTACCCCCCTGCAAACCGGTATGGACTGGGACGGAGCGCGGGTGTTGGCCTTTGCCGGTATTGGCCATCCGCAAAAATTCTTTGCCACGCTGCGCAGCCTTGGGGTCGATCTGTGCCGGACCGAATCGCTGGACGATCATCAGCCGCTGACAACCGCGCTGATGACCCGGCTAGAGAGCGAGGCCAAAGCGCTGGGCGCCCAGATGGTAACCACCGAAAAAGACGCGGTACGTTTGTCGTCGGCATTTCGCAGCAAGGTCATCACTCTGCCTGTCCGGTTGCAGATCGCACAGACAGACATGGTGCAGGACATGCTGCGCCGGGCCGCACCCCCCCCGATTAGAAGGTGTGGCGTTCGCCCCGGCGGGTGAATTCGATTGAACGCAACACGCTCTAACATTGCAATCCTGCGCCGCAGTCCATAGCGAAGAAAGCCCGCAAGGGCTTGAAGAGCGGCGAGGCCGGGTTTGCGACAACATTTCGATGTAAAATTTACGTCAGGCGACGTCGGCCCCTTATTTTTGACCAGTGAAACAGGAGGGGTGCCGTTTGTGTGGGCCATTATCCCTGGGGGACGACCGGGGCACCCGTCACAAAACATTTTCAGATCTGTTACCCATCTGAAGCGTAGGCTTCATGGAAACAGGCTTTGTCCCACTTACGCTCAAATTGCCCGCCTTCCGGGCCAACTACAGGGACATCACCCATGACAAAATTCTTCCGCCCATCCCGCCGCGCCTTTCTGGCAGGCGGCACCGCCTTTGGTGCCAGCCTGGCCATGCCATCCCTCAGCCGCGCCAGTGCGCGCCCGGTTTTCACCCATGGCGTTCAGTCGGGCGATGTCGACACCATGTCCGGCATGATCTGGACCCGCACAGACCGCCCCGCCCGCGTGATGATGGAGGTATCCACCACCGAAAGCTTTGCCAACGCGCGCACCCTGGCACCGCTGAACGCGATGCCAACCAACGATCTGGCAATCAAGCGCATGGTGACTGGCCTGCCATCGGATCAGGACATCTTTTATCGTTTCACCGCCGCCGATCTGAGTGACGTAAACGCCATCAGCCAGCCGATCATCGGCCAGTTCCGCACTGCGCCCACATCGCGCCGTGACATCAAATTCGCATGGTCCGGTGACACCGCCGGTCAGGGCTGGGGCATCGACGATGAAGGCATGCGCACCTATGCCACCATGGCCCAGCACAAGCCCGATTTCTTTATCCATTCCGGTGACACCGTCTATGCCGATGGCGCGATGCAGGATGAGGTTGCGCTGAAAGACGGCTCTACCTGGAAGAATTCGGTGCTGATCGACGCAAAGCGCAAAGTGGCGGAAACCCTGGACGAATATCGCGGCCAGTGGAAATACAACATGATGGACGAGCATGTAAAGGCGATGAACGCCGTTTGCCCAACCTTCTTTCAGTGGGACGACCACGAGGTTGTCAACAACTGGTCGGCCTCCAAAGATCTGACGGCGGATGACCGGTATTCCCAGAAATCGGTGCATGTGCTGGCCGCCAACGCCGCCCGCGCGTTCCACGATATGACCCCGATCAGCTATACCCCGTCCGAACCCGGCCGGGTGTATCGCACCATCAATTATGGCCCGATGCTGGATGTGTTCTTCCTGGATCTGCGCAGCTATCGCGGGGCCAATGGCGATAACCTGGAAGACACCCTGACAGATGCCAGCCGCATCATGGGTGCCGAACAGATCGCCTGGCTAAAGCGCGAACTGGCCAATTCCAAAGCCACGTGGAAGGTCATTGCCTGTGACATGCCGCTGGGTCTGGTTGTGCGGGATGGTGAAAAGTTCGAAGCCATCTCAAACGATGATCACGGCACCGCCAAGGGCCGCGAGCTGGAATTGGCTGATCTGCTGCGGTTCATCAAGAATGCCGGGATCACCAACACGGTCTGGTTCACGGCGGATGTGCATTACACCGCCGCGCATTATTACGACCCGGACAAGGCGCAATTCCAGGATTTTGAACCCTTCTGGGAATTTGTATCCGGCCCGTTGCATGCTGGCACCTTTGGCCCCAACCAGCTGGACAAAACCTTTGGCCCCGAAGTTAAATTCGTCAAAGCGCCAACCGAAGAGCAGGGCGCAAACCTACCGCCCAGCATGGGGCTGCAGTTCTTTGGTCTGGTCGATATCGATGGCGACACCCAGCAGATGAAAGTCCGTCTGATGGATCGCGCCGATACCGAGCTGTGGTCGATCACGCTGGACCCCAAGACGCCTTCGATCTGAGGATTGCAGGCCTAAAACGGAAAGGCCCCGACACTGCCGGGGCCTTTTTGCTGTTCGGGGAACGGTCAGCCTTTAGGGTCGTTGACCGACCGGGCGCGCCGACGTTCCAGCCCCAATTGGCGTTCGCGCCAGATCACCAGAATATTACCGGCAATCACCAGCGTGGCCCCGATCATCATCACCATTGTCGGCAATTCCCCGAACCAGATATAACCGATCAGGATGGCTGACAGCATTGAGGTATAATCGATTGGCGCCAGCATCGACGCTGCGCCAAACCGGTAGGACGCAGTAACAAGGATCTGTGCGATGCCGCCAAGAACCCCTGACATCATCAGCAGCGCCAAAATTTCGCCCGACGGCATCACCCACCCAAACGGTGCGCTTAGCAACGCCAGACAGGACGCGGTGACCGAGAAATAGAACACGATGGCGGCCGTATGTTCTGTCTCCACCATTTTGCGCACATGGATCTGCACCAATGCGCGCGCCATCGTGGCGATCAGGATCAGCACCGCCCCCAGCGTTGCCGTGTCCTGCATCGTGGCCCCGCTGCCCAGCCGCGGCGACAGCATGATGGCAACCCCGACCAGCCCCAACAGCACAGCCGTTAACCGAATCAGGCGGATACGCTCGCCCAGCATCACGGCGGCAAGGATGACGGTGAAAATCGGGGTGGCATAGCCGATGGCGGTGACCTCGGGCAGGGGCAACATGCCGAGGCCCGCGAATGTCATGCCCATCGCGGTGGTGCCGATAACCCCGCGCCAGACATGGCCCATGGGCTTTTTGGCGATTAGCCCCTGGCGCAATTGGCCGCGCATTACCAACCAGACCAATATGACCGGAATCGCAAAAAACGACCGGAAAAACACCGCCTCGCCAGGGGGAACATGCCCCGAGGTGGCCTTGATCAGGGCCGCCATTACGCTGAACATGGATATCGCGACGATTTTCAGCGAAATTGCCAGTCCAGGTCGATGCGATGTTAACGATTTACTCATGCCGGGAACCTGCGCCTAACGGTCGCAAAGATCAACGGGTTGATTTTGCGGCTGTGACTTGTGCAGATAGGCAAATAAATATCGGAGCCCGTTGAATGTCCCACCAAAACCACCTGATCACCCGCTTGCAGGCCGCGTCATTGGGGCGCGCCGATGATGTGTTTGCGCAGATACCCGGAGGCGGCACGGTGTCATTTGGCGCGCTGTTTGCGGGCGCACAACGGATGGCGGCGGCACTGGTGCAATCGGGGGTGCGCCCCGGCGACCGGGTGGCGGTTCAGGTGGCCAAGACGATCGAGTCGATAGAGCTGTATATCGGCACGGTGATGGCGGGGGCGGTGTTTTTGCCGCTGAACACCGCCTATACCGCGCCCGAGGTGGCGTATTTTCTGGGCGATGCCACGCCCGCCGTTGTGGTCTGTGACCCGGCGCGGCTGGACGAAACCGTGGCGATTGCCAGCCTGGCGCAGGTTCTGACGCTGGGCGCGGACGGGCGCGGGTCGTTGCGCGATCTGGCCGATACGCAGGCCGGGTTTGATGCGGTGGCGCGCGGCGCGGACGATCTGGCGGCGATCCTGTATACGTCGGGCACCACGGGCAGGTCCAAAGGCGCGATGCTGAGCCACGCCAATCTGATCAGCAATTCCGAGGTTCTGCGCGATTACTGGCGGTTCACGGCGGATGACGTGCTGATCCACGCCTTGCCGATCTTTCACACCCATGGGCTGTTTGTGGCGACCAATGTGGCGCTGTTGGCGGGCTGTCAGGTGGTGTTTCTGCCCGGGTTTGACCCGGATGCCATTTTGGACGCGATGCCCAGCGCCACCGCGCTGATGGGGGTGCCGACGTTCTACACCCGGCTGTTGGCGGACGCGCGCCTGACCAAAGAGCGCGCGGCGCATATGCGGCTGTTCATATCCGGCTCTGCCCCGTTGCTTGTGGATACCCACGAACAATGGGAGGCGCGCACAGGCCATCGCATTCTGGAACGCTATGGCATGACCGAGACCAATATGAATACGTCCAACCCCTATGACGGCGAGCGGCGCGCCGGCACGGTTGGCTTTCCCTTGCCGGGGGTTCAGGCGCGGGTGATGGCCGACGGGGTTCAGGTGGCGCAGGGCGGGATTGGTATTCTGGAAGTGCGCGGGCCGAACGTGTTTCAGGGCTATTGGCAGATGCCGGAAAAAACCGCAGAAGAGCTGCGCCCGGATGGCTGGTTCATCACCGGGGATTTGGCGCAGGTGGATAATGATGGCTATATTTCCATCGTTGGGCGGCAGAAGGATCTGATCATCACCGGCGGATTCAATGTCTACCCCAAAGAGATCGAAAGCCTGATCGACGACCTGCCCGGCGTGCTGGAAAGCGCGGTGATCGGCGTACCTCATCCCGATTTCGGCGAGGCGGTGGTGGCGGTGGTTGTCGCCAGTAACTCCGGAAATAACCCCCGCCTAGAGGCCGATTTCATCACGGCAGAGCTGGCGCAACAGCTGGCGAAATTCAAACAGCCCAAGCGGGTGATTATTGTCGGGGAACTGGCGCGCAACACGATGGGCAAGGTACAGAAAAAGGCGCTGCGCGAGGCATATGCCGGGTTGTTTGGCGCCTGACCCTGAAGGGTTCAGAAATCGGGCTTGGCGCGGAATTTCAGCGATGTGCCGCTGTCGGGATGTTTGATCCGCAATTCCTCGGAATGCAGCATCATCTGGTCATGCTCGCGCGCGGGACCAGTGGCATATAACGGATCGCCCAGAATGGGGTGGCCCAGCGCCATCATATGCACCCGCAACTGATGGGTGCGCCCGGTTTTCGGGCTAAGACGCACCCGCGTGTCATTGCCATCATAGCGCAACACCCGCCAATCGGTGACCGAGGGTTTGCCGGTGTCATGGCACACCATCTGCCGGGGCCGGTTTTCCCAATCGACGATCAGCGGCAGGTCAACAGAGCCTGTTTTAGGCTCTAACCGGCCCGCAATTCGCGCCACATAGGTTTTGCGCGCGCTGCGTTTCTCGAATTGCTGGCTAAGATGGCGCTGGGCGTGCGGGGTCAGGGCAAACACCATCACACCGGATGTGTCGCGATCCAGCCGGTGCACCAACAGTGTCTCGGGGAAAGCCGCCTGCAGCCGGGTTATCAGGCAATCGGCCAGATGCGCGCCACGCCCGGGCACGCTCAGCAAGCCTGCGGGCTTGTTCACCACCACCAGCTGTGCGTCCTCGTGCAGGATGTCCAGCGGCAGATCGGGCGGGGTATAATTGGATGATACGGGCATAAGGCCTGCCTATCGTTTTGGTCGCAGACGGGCAAGATCACCCCACGTCGCGCTTGCCCATCCGGGCCTATTAGGCAAACTGGCAGCGGTCTGAAATCGGAGATATCGCAATGCACCCGACAATCACCCGAATGCAAGAGGTAGTGGCCAAAGGCGATGACAGTTTGATTGCCGATCTGCTGGCAGAGGATGTGCAATTCCTGCCGCCGACCTATTACAAGACCTGGACAGGGCGCGATGCCGTGGCGGCGGTGTTGGGCCATGTCGGGCAAGTGTTCAGTGATTTCAGCTATCGCCGGGTGATGGGATCAGGCAATGACTGGGCGCTAGAGTTTCAGTGCAAGGTGGGCGATCTGGACGCAGTCGGCGTAGACCTGATCACGCTGGACGACGACGGGCTGATTGCGGTGTTTGAAGTGGTGATGCGCCCGTATAAAACCATCGGTGCGCTGCGCGACGCGATGAATGCCCGCGTAATGACCGACGCCCGCTTTCTGAAATTCCGCGACGCGCTCAACTGACGCCTGTAGGGTGTGCTTTTAGCGCACCGTTGCAGAGCAGACGACCAAAGGGGCGCAGAATGCACACCCTGCGCGGTTCACATCCGAACGCGCGCGGCGCTTGGGTCGTAGATCGGTTTCAGAGATGCGGTTGCCTTGACCCGCTTTCCAGCCACGTCGATTTCATAACCCGAGGCCAGCACATCGGCGGCGCTTTGCCCGGCGCTGGGCACATAGCCCATGCCAATCGCCGCCCCCAGGTGGTGGCCATAGGCCCCGGAGCTAAGGTGGCCGACAATTTGCCCATCCCGCAGGATCGGTTCGTTATGATACAGCAGCGGTTCGGGGTCGCTTAGCCGGAACTGGACCATCCGGCATTGCAGCCCCTCGTCCTTTTTACGCAGCACCGCGTCGCGCCCGATAAAGTCTGGCTTGGCGGTTTTGACGGCAAAGCCCAGCCCGGCCTCTAGCACGTGATCCTCGCAGGTGATGTCATGGCCGAAATGGCGAAAGCCTTTTTCGATCCGCGCGCTGTCCATCATGTGGATACCGCACAGTTGCAGGCCCAGACCCTTGCCCGCCTGCCACAGCGTATCAAACGCATGCGCGGCCATGTCGGCGCTAACGTAAACCTCCCATCCTAGTTCGCCCACGTAGGACACCCGGTGCACGCGGGCCAGGCCAAGGCCCAGCTCGATTTCTTGCGCGGTGCCAAAGGGGTTGGTATCGTTAGAGAAATCGCCGGGCGACACGCTTTGCAGCAGGTTGCGCGCGTTTGGCCCCATCACCGCCAGCACGCCTTCGCCCGCTGTCACGTCGGTGATCACCACCCGCCAATCACCCAGATGCCGCCGTAGCCAGACCTCGTCCGCCAGCCGGGTGATGGCCGGGGTGACCACCAGATACACGGTTTCTGACAGGCGCGTGACGGTAACGTCTGCCTCGATCCCGCCGCGTGGGTTCAGGAATTGAGTATAGACGATCTTGCCCACCGGCACCGACATATCCGCGCCGCAGACGTGGTTCAGGAAGGGTTCGGCATCCGGGCCTTCGACACGCAGTTTGCCAAACGAGGACATGTCATACATGCCGACATTGCGGCGCACGGCAGCCAGTTCGGCGGCGACGTTGTCAAAGAAGTTCTGGCGTTTCCAGGAATAGCGGTATGCGCGTTCCTGCCCGTCGCGGGCAAACCAGTTGGCGCGTTCCCACCCTGCCAACTCGCCAAATACCGCGCCGTTTTCCGCCAGCTGGGTGTGGAAAGGCGAGCGCCGGACGCCGCGCGCGCTGGCCTTTTGCCGGTACGGGTAGTGATCGGCATAAAGCAGGCCCAGCGTTTCAGTGACCCGTTCCACCAGATACCGTTTATTGCCCTGAAACGGATGCATCCGCGCAATATCGACATCACCCAGATCAAACGGTTTTTCTCCGTCCTGCATCCATTGCGCCAGCGCCATGCCCGCGCCCCCCGCCGACTGAATCCCGATGGAGTTGAACCCGGCCGCGACCCAGACATTGTCCATCTCGGGCGCCAGCCCAAGGTGATAGGCATCATCCGGGGTGAAACTTTCCGGCCCGTTGAAAAACGTGTGAATCCCGGCCTCGCCCAGCATCGGCATCCGGTTGACGGCCATTTCCAGGATCGGTTCGAAATGGTCGAGATCTTCGGGCAACTGGTCAAATTCAAAGCTGTCGGGGATACCTGATATGCCCCAGGGTTTGCTGACCGGTTCAAACGCGCCCAACATCATCTTGCCTGCATCTTCCTTGTAATAGGCGCATTCATCGGGCACTCGCAGCACCGGCATTTGGGACAGGCCCTTGATGGGTTCGGACACGATATAGAAATGCTCGCAGGCTTGCAGCGGGACGTTGACCCCGGCCATGCGACCAACCTCTTGCCCCCACATGCCCGCACAGTTCACCACCATGTCGCAGGCGATATGCCCGGGGCCGTCTTTGGCCAGATATTCCACGCCCATCACACGCCGCCCCTGACGCGCCAACCCGGTGACTTTGGTGTGTTCGGCAATCCGCGCACCGCGCTGGCGCGCACCTTTGGCCAGCGCCAGCGCGATATTGCCCGGGTCGCCCTGCCCGTCGGTGGGCAGCCAGACGCCGCCTTTAACGCCCGAAATGTTCAGGTGTTCATAGCGCGTCTTGACCTCGGATGGTGAAATCTCTTCCACCGGTACGTTAAAGGCGCGGGCCATGGCGGCGTTGCGCAGTAACTCCTCTAGCCGCTCATCCGTCAGTGCGACCGAAATCGACCCGACCTGCCGCATCCCCGTCGCCAGGCCGGTTTCGGCCTCAAGCCCCTGATACAGTTCCGCCGTATACCACGCCAGCCGGGTCATGTTGGATGAGGCGCGCAATTGGCCGATCAACCCGGCTGCGTGCCAGGTGGTGCCGCTGGTCAGTTGCTTGCGTTCCAGCAGAACCACATCTGCCCAGCCCAGTTTGGTCAGGTGATAAGCCACCGAACAGCCAATCACACCGCCGCCAATGATGACCACGCGGGCCTGCTTGGGAAGATCCGTCATACTGTACCCCTTTCCCCGCGAAGACGCCCGCAAGGGCGGATAAGCGCGTGCGTTTTATACAATTTCATGCCCGGCCTCGCGGATTCGGTGCGCCAGTTCGGCAATGTGGGCCGGGCCGACTTCGCAACAGCCGCCCACAATAGTCGCGCCTTGATCAATCCAGGCCATGGCATGGTCCGCATAGGCATCCGGGTCCAGATCACTGCGCTGTTCCAGCGCGCCCACCGTCGGAGCATCCTGTAGGAATTCCTGCGAGATATGGGTAAATCCGTTGGCATAGGCACCAAATGGCCGACCAAAGGTTTTGATAATATCCAGCGCGACGGGCACCGCTTCGGGACGGGTGCAGTTGATCAGGACCGCTTCGGGCGTGTATTCGTCGATCAGTGGCTGGATATCGGCCAGATCCTCGCCCGAGCGCAGGCGGGCGCCGTCATCATCCATCACCGTCAGCGCCAGCCAGACGGGTTTGCCGCACCCCTGGGTGCCGCGCAGCGCGCCTGCGGCCTCCTGCACTGACGCCACGGTTTCCAGCAGGAACAGATCGACCCGGGGTTTCATCAGTTGCACCAACTCGCCGAACTTAAGCGCGGCCTCTGTCGGGTTGGGGTTCAGGTCTGGCCGGTAAGCGGCCATAAACGGCCCCAAGGCCCCGGCGATGCGCCCGCCATATTGCGCCCGCGCCAGTTCTGCCTGGGCCACAGCGGTTTCAATCAGCGCGGGTACCTCGTCTTGCATCCCGATGCGTTCCAAGCGGCTGTGATGCGCGGCATAGGTGTTGGTTGTGGCCACCCTGGCGCCCACGGCAAAGTAATCGGCATGCACCGCGCCCACCAGATCGGGCTGGTCGATCATCACCTGCATCGGCCACAGCGAAACCTCCCGGCTGCCACTGCGTTTCACCAACTCTTGGCCAATTGATCCGTCCATCAGCGTAATCTGCGTCATGCTTTCAACCTCTCGTTTTGCGGATCCCATAATGGCTGGTCCGCTTGCACGGTTGCAGTATACATCTTGCCGTATATCTCGACCTTGATCTCGGTGCCCGATACCGCCAGATCGGCACGCAACATGCCCAAAGCGATCGAGGCATTCACCCGGTATCCCCAGGCGCCACTGGTGGTTTCGCCAACCACCTGCCCATCATGCCACAGCGTTGACATATAAGGCGCGTCCGCCTCGCCTGCGTCCACGATCAGCGTGACAAAGCGTTTCTTTCGCCCCTGTTGCATTTCGTTTTGCAGCGCCGCCTTTCCGGGAAAATCCTGAGGTTTGTCCAGCTTAACGAACCGGTCCAGACCGCCTTCAAACAAGGTGTAATCGGTGGACAGGTCGCCCTTCCAGGCGCGATAGCCTTTTTCGATCCTCAGCGCGTTCAGCGCGTACATGCCAAAGGGTTTCGCCCCGGCCCCCAACACCGCGTCATAGATCGCGGGCAGGTCGGCGTTATCGGCGTGGACTTCCCAGCCCAACTCGCCAGCAAAGCTGACCCGCAGCAGCAGAACATGTTTACCCGCCACCTGGCCAATTTCGCGTGACAGCCACGGCGCGTCCAGATCGGCATCAGATATGCCCGCCAACAGCGCGCGTGATTTTGGGCCGGTGATGATCAGGGTGCCGTAATCAAGCGTGTCATCCGTCAGATCAATCTCGGACCCCGCTGGCAGCGCGTCTTTCAGCACCTGAAAGTCATGCCATTGGGCCGACGCCGCCGTGATCAGAGTGAACAGGTCGTCATCGTGGCGAATGATCGACATTTCGGTCAGGATGCGGCCGCGTTTGTCGGGGAAATAGGCAAGGTTCATCCGCCCCGGTTTGGGAAGCCCACCCGCGATCAGACCGCGCAGGAATTCCGCAGCACCTTCGTTGCGCAGGGTGAACCGGGAAAAACCGGGCAGGTCCAGCACGCCCACGCCGTCGCGCACCGCTTCGCATTCCTCGCGGATGCGCGGCGACCACGGGCCGGTGCGGTTCCATGTATGGGTCGCGGCCTCACTGGTGTCATCGCCGGGCTGGGCGAACCAATTGGCGCGTTCCCAGCCGTTATAGGCCCCCATGACGCCGCCCAGTTCCAGCACCTTGGCATGCACGGGCGACAGTTTGCGGTCGCGCCCGGCGGGCCATTCGTGATGCGGAAAGTGCATGGCGTATTCATGGCCGTAGACCTCGATGCCCTTGGCCACACAGTAATCGGGGTCGGTGTAATCGGTATAGCGGCGCGGATCGCACGACCACATGTCCCATTCGGTCGCCCCTTGGGTGATCCATTCTGCCAGCACCTTGCCCGCGCCGCCGCCCTGGGCGATGCCAAAGGTGAACACGCAGGCCTCGAACGCGTTGGGAACGCCGGGCATCGGGCCGATCAGCGGCAGGCCATCGGGGGCATAGGGGATCGGGCCGTTGATTACTTTGTTGACGCCGACACTGCCCAGAAGCGGCACGCGGGCCATGGCGTCTTCGATATAGGATTCCAGGCGCTCCAGATCATCGGGGTAAAGTTGAAAGCTGAAATCTTGGGGCATCGGGTCGTCGGGCTGCACCCAGTGTGCTTTGCAGTTCCGTTCGTAAGGGCCGAGGTTCAGGCCCGCCTTTTCCTGGCGCAGGTAATACGAGACGTCGACATCGCGCATCAGCGGTAGTTTGCTGTGCTGCGCGGTATAGGCGGCGATTTCGGGGATTTCGTCGGTCAGCAAATATTGATGGCTCATCACCATCATCGGCACGCTGCGCCCGCCATGCGGCACAAACCATTCGCCGACCCGCTGC
>Ga0209121_10001529_pt1 | contig 24254 bp, 24 predicted proteins | sample Cruoilmetagenom3_FD_187292 | JGI IMG/M metagenome (GOLD analysis project Ga0209121, IMG submission 187292) | Oil polluted marine microbial communities from Coal Oil Point, Santa Barbara, California, USA - Sample 3 (SPAdes) (version 2) | ecosystem: Environmental > Aquatic > Marine > Oil seeps ... | reverse complement strand
CCATTGTGGCACTAATATAGCCGACACCGTAGATGTTGAAAAACTTGCAAAGAAGTTCGAATCCTATCCCGGAATTGTATTCAGCACCAATTATAAGTATATGTGTTCCCATCCAGGTCAAGCCCTCATAGCAGATGCAATCAAAGAACACGGCCTCGATGGAGTAATAATTGCTGCTTGTTCCCCAACACTTCATGAAACGACCTTCAGAAAACTCGCACGGCAATCGGGCATCAATCCGTATCAATGTGAGATAGCCAACATAAGGGAACAGTGTTCCTGGGTTCATAAAGACAAGGAAAAGGCAACAGCAAAGGCCGAGAAAATTATAAAGTCCATCATTGAAAAAGCCCGATTAAACGAAGATCTAAAACCGATCGAAGTAGATGTAACAAGAAAGGCCCTTGTAATAGGGGGAGGTGTAGCCGGGATACAGGCTGCACTTGATATAGCAGATGCAGGTTACCCCGTTCTTCTCGTTGAGAAGGAGCCTTCTATCGGCGGACACATGGCGCAGCTCTCGGAAACTTTTCCCACCCTTGACTGTTCTCAATGTATCCTCACACCAAAGATGGTAGAAGCAGGTACACATCCCAACATAGAATTACTTGCATATTCCGAAGTCAAATCAGTGGATGGATATGTCGGCAATTTCACCGTAACCATAGAAGAGAAAGCAACAGGAATAGACTGGGATATATGCACGGGGTGCGGACAATGTTCGGAAGTATGTCCGATTTCTGTTCCTTCAGAATTCGAAAAGGGACTGGGAAACAGACCCGCTATATATACCCCGTTCCCCCAGGCCGTTCCTAACAAACCAATAATTGATTCAGAAAATTGTCTGGAGATGAAGACCGGGGCATGTGGACTTTGCGTTAGAGAATGTGAAGCTGAGGCTATCAATTTCAATATGGAACCTACATATAGGGAAGAAGAAGTAGGTGCAATCGTCGTAGCTACAGGATATGAACTCTATCCTATAATGAATCTTGGTGAGTACGGTGGAGGAGAGATAGAAGATGTAATAGATGGACTTGCCTTTGAACGTCTTCTATCTTCCTCGGGACCAACAAATGGAAAAATAAGAAGACCGAGCGACGGAAAACTGGTAAAGGACATAGTGTTCATCCAGTGTGCTGGTTCTCGTGACCCGGAAAAGCACAAGCCCTATTGTTCCAGGATATGTTGTATGTATTCAACGAAACAGGCAATGTTATATAAGCATAGTGTCCATGATGGACAACCTTACATATTCTATATAGACATACGGTCCGGAGGGAAGGGATACGAGGAATTCGTGGAAAGAGCTCAGAGAGAAGATAAGGTTATATACATCCGTGGGAAGGTATCAAAACTATATAGAGAAAATGGTAAGGTAAAAATAGCAGGGGTTGATACTATAGCAAATAAACCAATAGAATTAGAAGCAGATCTTGTAGTCCTTGCTATGGCAATGATTCCAACCACTGGTACCGAAAAACTTGCCAATGTTTTGAAGTTGCAAACAGACGCAAACGGATTCCTCCAGGAAACCCACCCAAAGTTGCGACCCCTTGAAAGCACCACGGCAGGGTTTTATTTAGCCGGTTGTAGCCAGTCACCAAAGGACATACCGGATACCGTAAGTCAGGCATCTGGTGCTGCTGCGAAAGTTGTGGGTCTCTTCTCCGGAGAGTATCTCCAGTTAGAACCCACTATAGCCACCGTTGATGAGGAACTCTGCAGTGGATGTGGAATATGTATCTCTGTCTGTCCCTACAGTGCGCGAGAAATGGATATAGGGAAGGGTATTGCGAAAGTAAATGAAGCGCTTTGTGTGGGATGTGGAGCGTGTGTCGTTGCATGTCCATCAGGGGCTACGGATCAGAAGAATCTTACCGACGAGCAGATATCGTCTATGGCAAAGGCAATCCTAAAAGGAGAGAAGGAAAGTTAAATGAGTGATTTCGAACCAAATATTGTATGTTATGTATGCAAGTGGTGTACCTATGCGGGAGCAGACCTTGCAGGAACATCCAGATTAAAGCATAAACCAAACACTACGAATATTCGTCTCAAGTGCTCATCTCGACTTAATATGGAGCAAATACTAATGAGCTTTAGAGAGGGCGCAGATGGTGTATTTGTTGGGGGATGTCATCCGGGTGATTGTCATTATATAAATGGTAACTATAAAACCCAAAATAGAATTATAATAATGAAACGCGTCCTAAAAGAACTCGGGATAAAACCAGAGCGACTGCGGCTGGAATGGGTTTCTGCGAATGAAGGGAGAAGATACATAGAAGTCATTGATGATTTCATTGAAGAAATAAGGACTTTAGGTCCCATCAAACTTCCTTCAAAGGAGAATTTAATTGAAAAGGAGGTTCCCATAAATGGATGAAGAGATGGTAAGAATTTATATAATGGGAAAGGAATATAAAGTTCCCTGTAATTTAACCATTTTGACTGCTCTGGAGTATGCTGGTTACCGGGTGATAAGAGGAGCGGGGTGCAGGGAAGGGTTCTGTGGTGCCTGTGCAACGGTATACCGTATGAAGGATGATTATAAATTGAAGGCAGATCTTGCCTGTCAGACCAAGGTAGAAGACGGCATGTACCTTGCACAACTTCCCTTTGTTCCAGCGCAAAAGTCAATATACGATATCAATAAACTGAAGCCTGAAGTAGGAACATTCCAGGAGCTATACCCCGAGAATTTTAAGTGTGTGAGTTGTAACACATGCACAAAAGCCTGTCCTCAGGATATAGAGGTTATGGACTATGTTCAGGCGATAGTCCGCGGGGATATCAAAAAAGCAGCGAATATCTCCTTTGATTGTATAATGTGTGGTCTCTGTGCTCTCCGTTGTCCTGCAGAAATTGTACAATACAATGTTGCTATACTTGCGCGCAGGCTTTACGGGAAATACTTAGCCCCGAGGGCAAAACACACAAGAAAACGAATAGAAGAACTGGAAAAGGGCATGTGGGAAGATGAGGTAAATAAACTAATGAAGCTATCAAAGAAAGCATTGAAAGAGAAATACAAAAGCAGGGATAAGGAGGCTTAGGATGGCAATGAAGGGTGGATATACCGATAAAATGTGGGATTCGATAAAAAAGGTGGAAGCTACACGTAAAAGCAGATTAGGAAAGCAGCAGCCTTCAATGAGCTTAGAAGAGGGAGAAAAACTACTCAAAAAATATCATCCCGATTATAAAAAAGGTAATACAAGAGAGATTAAGATTGGCCCATCAAAAGGAGACCCTGTTGTTCAGGAAGTTGCAAATCTGCTTGAAGCTTATCCTCGTATTGATCCAGAAAAAATTGACCTTTCCAGAGTAGATTATAAAACGGATGTGCTGGTAATCGGTGGAGGGGGTGCAGGCACATCTGCAGCACTACTCGCTTGCGAGAATGGCGCCCACGTAACCATCGCAACAAAGTTGAGACTGGGCGATGCCAATACTATGATGGCGCAGGGCGGTATCCAGGCTGCTGATAAGGAAAATGATTCTCCTGCAATTCATTATCTTGACGTTATCGGTGGCGGGCATTTTGACAATAAACCGGAATTAGTGAAAGCTCTGGTAATGGATGCACCCAGAATTATAGGATGGCTTGAGGACCTGGGTATGATGTTTGATAAAGAAGAAGATGGGACAATGATTACCAGACACGGGGGAGGAACATCAAGAAAGAGGATGCATTCTGCAAGGGATTATACAGGTGGAGAAATAATGAAAACCCTAAAAGATGAGGCACTGAATAACCCCAAAGGAATAGAAATCATAGAGTTCTCTCCTGCTGTTGAGTTATTGCTGGATAAGGATGGCAAAACCTGTGGTGCAATACTCTTTAATCTTGAGACTGAAGAATACCTTACCGTGCAATCAAAGGCTGTAATCATTACTACAGGTGGCTTCGGAAGACTCCATATACAGAAGTTCCCCACAACCAATCACTATGGAGCAACAGCTGATGGTCTTGTATTGGGATATAGAGCAGGCGCGAAATTGGCATTCATGGACACAGTCCAGTATCACCCCACAGGGGCTGCTTACCCGGAGCAAATTGTTGGACAACTGGTAACAGAAAAGATACGGAGTGCCGGAGCAGAACCAGTAAATGTCCACGGTGAACAATTCGTATATCCATTGGAACCACGGGATATCGAAGCTGCAGCACTGATTCGAGAAGTTGAAAGGGGGAATGGCATGGAAACCCCTACAGGGATGAAAGGTATCTGGTTGGATACTCCTTTAATTGAGATGAAGGAGGGAAAAGGGTCCATAGAGAAAAATTTCCCCGCAATGTTCAGACAGAATATGAGATTCGACATCAATATGGCAAAAACCCCCATTCTGATATACCCCACTCTGCATTATCAAAACGGCGGACTGGAAATATCTTCTGACTGTTCCACATCTGTTCCAGGTCTATATGTAGCAGGGGAAACGAGTGGCGGAGTACATGGGAGAAACAGGCTTATGGGAAATTCACTACTCGATGTACTTGTATTCGGGCAAAGGGCCGGGAAGGCAGCCAGTAAATACGTGAAGGGAGTTTCACCCGGGAAACCAACACTAAAGCATGTAAGAAAATATATAAAAGATTTAGAAAAAACAGACATTCCAAAGGACCGCATTGCTCCTATGGTTCTACCGGATTATACCCGTGGGGAGACAAAGAAGAGACAACTTACCAGCCATTACCTGGGTACACTCAGGTAAATTTAAGTTCACCGCTTGACAGAGCGAATGAGTTTGAATATAAAGATACCCCAGCAGACCTGGGTTAGGATTAGTAAGCTAAATCAAAAAAGGAGGTCTTGATGCCAATTGTAATTTACGATTACAGCAAATGCACAGGTGTAGCCGAATGCGCCGAGAGTTGCCCTGTTGATATTCTTGAGGGAAGTGCCAATGGAAGATGGTGTAAGCCGGTTGATGATGAAGTAGAGAATAAAGATGCTTTAGATAAATATTATGATAAAGTTGATCCTAACGATGAGTCAGAGTTAGTTCTAAGGTTTGAGATGCCTTCCTGCATTGAGTGTATGGCCTGCGTAGCAGTCTGTCCAGAAAGTGCTATTGAAATAGAATCGTAGATTAAAGCGCAAACCTTGCGATCGTAGGATATATTTTTATTTTTTATTCCTACATTATGCCTATACGAAGACATGTTTATTTTTATAAATCTGACACACCTCCTTTTGCGATCAGAATCCTATAGTCGCAAGGCCAGCATACCCCCTAAACTCGTTACTCCCCTATGTGCGGCGAAAAGATTACAAAGGAAAAAACCAACTATGTATTTAGCGAATGTATAGATATGAGCTCTACAAACGATACTAAAAAATTCAAAACGGGGTGCTCGCTGGCATCTCCCTTGACAAAATACACTCACAGGATAAGATTCTAATATGAAAAAGATATCAGTCGCCTTCCTCTTATTTATTGCCTTTGGATGTGTGAAGGTTGGGGGCCTAAAACCTCCAGAGGAAAATATTGAGATTACCTATGACAGGGCAATGGTGTTTTACACAGAGCAGGAATACAAGAAAGCAGGTGACTTATTCCTTTATATAGTTAATAATACTGAAAAAGGAGATTTTAAGGCAAAATCATTGTTTTACCTCGGAGAAATCTATAAGTCACTTGAAAAATTTGGGGCATCATTGAAAGCCTATGCTATGGCGAATTATTACGGGATTGATTGTTCCGAGAACATAAAAGAAACAGCTCCCAATGCGGACGTAGAATCACTGGAAAAATCGGTTTACTATGCCCCCACGGAGATAAAACCCTACCTTCTGTATATTGCAGCAAGAAAGTATCTTACCTACGGGAAAGGGAAGGAAAGTTCTGCTCTGTTTTCAAGAATCATAGGGGAATATCCAAATACTATCTATGCAAGAAAGGCAAAATATATGGAGGAAGCTAAAGGAAAAATCAAGGTCGGGGTCCTACTACCACTCTCTGGTCCCTATTCTGAAATTGGAGAATCGGTAAAGAGGGGCATAGAGATTGGTTCGAAGGATAAGTTCTTACCCATCTATTCCGATACAAAAGGAAGCCCACTTCTCAGTTATAAGGAGACGCGAGAATTTATCAAAAGAGAAAAGGTCTCGGGAATTATAGGGCCCGTACTCTCTCTCAACAGTTTTGCCGTAGCGTGCCTGACTGATTATCTCAGGATACCTCAGGTTTCTCCTACAGCAACCCCAGAAGTAATAGATTCAGTTGGAGATATGACTTATATCATAAATAGGTCTCTCTCGATGCAGGCACGAGCTATGGCAGATTATGCAATCCGTAAACTCGGACTCAACTCCTTCTCGATTCTTTATCCAGCGGTTGAATATGGGGAGGCCCTGCAGAAATACTTCGAGAAAGATGTGGAGAGGTTAGGTGGAACAATAATTACCTCGGTTGCATACAGGGAAGGTGACCCTGATTTTAAGGATGAGTTGCGATTATTAAAGGAAGGCGCTCCTGAGGCTCTATACATCCCTGCATTGACCACTGATATTACACTACTTGCGCCCCAGCTTAAATACTTTAAGATCAAAGCACAGATACTGGGGGCGGATGGTTGGAAATCAGAAGAGTTATTTCAGCAGACTGATGCATCTTATCTAAATGGTGTTGTTCTTACAGGACATCCATACAATCCAACAGAGGATCTAAGAGAAAGGTTTTACTTTGTCTATCAGGGAAAGCCGGACAGATACACCTGTCTTGGATACGATGCGGCAAATTTGATGGGATGTTTGCTGAATAATTCTAAAGGAGATTTTCTGAAATCGAATATTACATTCACAGCCGGTGCACTCGAAGGAGAAAAATCGTATTCTCAGGTTCCATTCTACATAATAAACAACGGGGAATTCAAAATCATAGAATAAGGAGGTGAATTGGAAAAGAAAAAACACACCCTATACCTGACACAGACTAACTGGATCATCTTTGCATCAGGGATACTCTCTATCGTAGTCGGTTATATATTCCTTGCCCGGGAGTCTTTAACACTCTCGCCTATGCTCCTCGTCTTGGGGTATGCAGTGCTAATTCCTATTTCCCTGGTATTTAGGGGATTCAAAAAAGGAAAGCAAGGAGAAAAGTAACAAATAGGTACTCCTTGAAATTATTAACTATCTCTTAATCTAAGGCAGATAATCCTCATTTATATTAAATAATGCTTTATATAAATTTGCCTTTGCATGTGGATATGACTCGATAAATTCCCTGATTTCATCCCGTTTACTCGTGCCCTCGTATGGACATTTTGAAGGGAAAACAGGTAAGTTCTCTTCCCTTATAAAATGCTCAATCCAATCTTCCCACAGAAAGTAAAGCGGTCTTATGATCTTTAGTTTCCCCCCGAAAATCGGCTGACTTGGAATGGAGGTTGCAACTTCCCCATGAAATAGCAGATTCATCATGAAGGTCACAATAATGTCATCCTTGTGGTGTCCAAATGCAATCGTCTTGCAGCCATTTTTATGTGCAATCCGAAACAGATATTCTCTCCTCCTTCTCGAACATATAAAACAGGGATGTTCATCGCTCTTCGGGATTTCTTCGGTGATATTTAGTTTATGAATATAGAAATTTACCCCTTTGCTTTCAAGGTAACCTTTAATAGCATCAATATCTCCACCAAATCCTGGATCTATATGAATTACAAAGAGGTCATCTACAATCGGATTATCCAGAAAAAAATTAAGAAGAAGCATTGAGTCCTTGCCTCCCGAGAAGGCAATGGCAAGTCGACTATTATCATCCAACATATCATACTGCCGTATTGCCGCAAATATCTTTTTATATACCCACATCGCTGATTGGTTTCTAAAACAGCTTAAATAGAGGCATTAACTTACTCACCGAATACGAGTGCCTGAAATTTCCAGAGTTCTGCGTCTTTCCAGGCATCACGCGGAAGACCAGCCTTATAGCAGGTGTGTTCCAGAAAGGTTTCTCTATCCCATCCTTGCTCCACAGGGACCTGGGGAAGTAATAATCCACTCATAAAACCCTTTCGTATCATAAGACCATCCCGTCCAACCTCTATCTTTTCTGTATCCTCCACTTTTTGGAAAGGGGTGAGCACAGATATCTCTATTTCTATCCCGTCAATTTCTGATGGTTCCAACGGAGGAAAACGAGGGTCTCTTGTAGCAGCGGATATAGCCATATCCCGTACAGCGAGATAGAGTGGTTCCTCTGCCCTAATGAACCCTATGCAACCCCGCAGGCGCCCATTCTCCTTAAGGGTTACGAATACCCCCAACTTTTCCTTTAACTTCTCTGACCTGGTGTTGAATTCCGGAATAACTCCGTCCTTCACGTATCCACTTATTGTTTCCCTTGCAATAGTCAGAAGCTCTTTCTCCTCTGCTTCTGTTAGTTCATAAACACCTGATACTTCTTCCCTTTCCACTTTCTTCTCTTCTTCCCCTTCTTCTCTTTCGGCACCGGTATCCTTCCCCTTCACTATTGCCCATGCACCATATCCCACTACATAACCACCCTCTTGCCCTGTTACATCTCTGGAATTCGTTCGATGGAGCAACATTGCTTTATTACCTCCAAGTTTCTCACAAATCAGCATCATCACAACAATAGCTGACATTCCACAGGCCGCGCACTCCCCGGAGCTTCTCTTCACTCTATCATATGTAACCATTGCTTTATAATCCATATCTTTAATATATTTGTCCACATTATTTGTGACTTCTTTTGCTTCCTCATACTTATAACCATGATATAAATCTGAAGAAGCAATTATTACCCAATTTTTCCTTTCTTTTAATTCCTGGGATAAAGCATTTATGAGGATACTACAAACCTTTAAATCATCTGAATTAAAAACAATTGGGACAATCTTGAAACTCTTCAGGGTTTCCTGCAGAAAAGGCAACTGAACTTCCAACGAATGTTCTCTTAAATGTCCTTCAGGATAATAATCAATAAGATCGCTGTAACCTTTCAATCGAGATGCAAGTTCTTCGTCAATCATCACCTCGCCAAGAGGTGTCTTCCAGGCTCCTTTATCGTATACAGAAAAACCACTTATATAAGCATGATGAGAAGGGCCAAGCAATATCACAAGGTCAATATCCTTCCCTTCTAAGGTTTTGTAGGCATAAGCTTGCGTCCCACCAGAAAAGGGATAACCTGCATGCGGTGAGATTAACCCTAAAACTTCTCCGTCAATATCAACAGTTGCGTTATCCATATATTGCCTTACCGTGGAACGCAAGACCTCTGGATTTCCAGGATAGAAACTTCCAGCTACAACTGGTTCTCTAATCATTTTTGCCCCCTCTTTGCAATTGATAGAAAAAACAACAAGAATTATTGATATAATGATTTTAAATCGCTTCATATAAACTCCAGTAAAATACGGAGAGACAGGGATTCGAACCCTGGGAGGAGCTCTTGACCCCTCAACCGATTAGCAATCGGTTGCCTTCGACCGCTCGGCCATCTCTCCCACGGAGGGTGAGGGATTCGAACCCCCAAGGGCTCATCGCCCGGCGGATTTCAAATCCGCTGCCTTACCGTTAGACTAACCCTCCAACATTTAAGATGTTACTATGCTCCTCCTAAAAGTCAAGCCCGCTCTTTAGGTAATAGGTATTTGGTATTAGCTCTTAGGTTCTATTCGCCCATTATATCAAATAAACACTAACACCCAACACCTAAGACCTAAAACCTTATATATGTCCTCAATTATTTCGCTTATTCTCCACCCTTGACATTTTGCCTTGATTTGAATAGGTTGTTTTCATGGAGTTTGAAAAATCACTCACGCGCCTTACGAAAATAGTAGACAAGCTCGAAAAAGGAGAGGTACCCCTGGAGGAATCTCTATCCCTCTTTGAGGAAGGAATGAATCTACTTGCCGGGTTAAAGGAATACCTTTCCGCGGCAGAAACTAAAATACAGAAATTAATCAAGGATAGCGAGGGAAAGATAGGAACAGATGAATATACAGAATTATCTGGCGGAGTGGAAGGGAAAGATTGACGAAAAATTGGTGGACTGTCTTCCACCAGAGAACACCTATCCGTCAACTCTGAGTAAGGCTATGCGTTATACGGTCCTTGCAGGCGGCAAAAGGATTCGATCCATCCTTTTAATTACAACTTACCGTCTTTGCGGAGGAAAAGAAATAGAAAAGGTCTTTCCAATGGCCTGTGCCCTTGAATTCATCCATTCGTACTCTCTAATTCATGACGACCTCCCTGCAATTGATGATGATGGTTATAGAAGAGGAATCCTCAGTTCACATAAAAAGTTTGGAGAAGATATTGCCATACTCGCCGGAGATGCCCTCTTCTCTCACGCTTTCCACACTATAGCTGAATCCAGTATAACTCCAGAGAAAAAGGAAAAAATCCTTAAGGTATTGACTTATGCAATCGGGAATCAGGGCGTTATTGGAGGGCAGGTGAAGGATGTAGAGTCAGATGTAGAGATGAAAAATCCAAAGCTCCTTAGATATATTCACTCGCATAAAACTGCTTATTTTTTCTCTGTATCCTGCGAAATGGGAGGTATCCTTGCCGGAGCGAACAAAGAGAAACTCCTCTCCCTCCGAAGAGGAGGGTTATTCATGGGAATGGCTTTCCAGATAATAGATGACATCCTTGATGTAGAGGGCGATAGGGAGAAAGTCGGAAAAGAAGTAAATACTGATGAGAATAAATTAACGTATCCTTCAATGTTTGGTTTAGAATTTTCCAAAAAAATAGCCCAAAGATATAGCGAGCTCTCGATGAAACACCTTAAATTAATCGATGGAAAAGAAGAAACACTGAAGAATATGATTTTCCTACTCCTTGAAAGGGTAAAGTAAAATGGAAGGGAAAATATGGAATCTCCTGCTACTTCCTTATCTCAGTGGGTTGGCCACTCAGATTATAAAATTCCTAAATTATTTTATAGCAAGTAGAGAAATAAGTTTCCGGAAATTGAGAGAACTGGGGGGTATGCCAAGTGCACATTCTGCATCATCTATTACATTAACCACACTTATAGGTATATATTATGGGATGAATTCTCCATTATTCATCATATCACTCTTTATTTCTGCTATAGTAATGGTGGAAGCTGTGGGAGTGAGGAGAATAGCAGGCAGTAATGCATTGGTTTTAAACCAAATACTGGATAAACTCCCCGATAGAGAAGTAATTAATTCTGAAATGCTTGATGTTCCTGTAGGACATACCCCTCTTGAGGTTATAATGGGCTCAATGTTCGGTTTCACTTTCGCTTTCGCTTTTGCAGGAGGGATATGATGCTAGAGAAAATAAAATCCCCAAAAGACCTTGAAAAACTTAAACTCGAAGACTTATACGGACTGGCTTTTGAAATGAGGGAAAGGATAATCGATGTAGTTTCAAAAAATGGTGGTCACATTGCGCCCAGTTTAGGCGTGATAGAACTTACGATTGCGCTTCTTAAGGTTTTTAATCCCCCCAGGGATAAGATTATCTGGGATGTATCGCACCAGTCATATGGTTATAAACTTTTAACGGGAAGAAATGAAAGCTTTGATACGCTCCGTCAATTTGGGGGAATAAGTGGATTTCTCTCCAGGGACGAATCTATATACGACGCCTTTGGCGCTGGTCATGCGAGCACATCACTTTCAGCAGCTCTTGGATTTGCGGCGGCTCGTGATAGGAAAGGTAGTGATTATGAAGTGGTTGCTGTTATAGGCGACGGAGCTCTCACCGGTGGTATGGCAATGGAGGGACTGAACCAGATAGGTTATCATAACAACAAATTGCTGGTAATCCTTAATGATAACCGAATGTCAATCGCAGAGAATGTAGGAGGGATGCGAGAATACCTTACCCGCCTCCAATCAGGGGATATCTATAACAAAGTTATGGAAGATGCATGGGACCTCTTAGAGAAACTCCCTGAGGCGCTCGGGAAGAAGACAAAAAGAGCCGCAAAGAAATTAAGTGAGGGGCTTAAGAATCTAATCGTCCCAAATATTCTTTTCGAAGAACTGGGGCTCTCCTACTTTGGTCCAATAGATGGACATGACATACAAGAATTGATAAGACTTCTATCAAACTTGAAGAAACTAAAAGGGGCAAAACTCCTTCACATCATAACAGAAAAAGGCAGAGGATATCAGCCAGCCGAGGACAAACCAACTCTGTTTCATGGCCTTGGGCCCTTTGATAAAGAAACTGGAGAACCACTCAAAAAAGAAGGTTTAAAAAGCTACTCCACCATTTTTGGTGAGGCCATAGTCGAAGAAGCAAGGAAGAATGAGAATATCATAGCAATCACGGCTGCCATGACAAAAGGTACGGGTCTCGTGGCTTTCAAGGAAGAATTCCCGGACCGCTTCTTCGATGTTGGGATAGCCGAACAGCACGCCGTAACATTCGCAGGAGGTCTTGCGTCAGCGGGTATGCGTCCTGTTTGTGCCATCTACTCCACATTCTTGCAAAGGGCTTTTGATCAGATAATACATGACATAGCCCTCCAGAGATTGCCTGTCATATTTTGCCTTGACAGGGGTGGTCTCGTTGGCGACGATGGGCCAACCCACCATGGAGTGTTTGACCATAGTTACCTCAGGATGGTACCAAATATGGTCATAATGGTCCCTCGGGATGAGGTTGAGTTAAAGCGTATGTTTAAAACAGCAGTCGAATATCAGGAGGGACCTATCGCGATAAGATACCCGAGAGGGGCTGTCGAGGGAATGCCGTTTCCCGATAAGATTGCTCCTATTACAATAGGCAAAGGGGAAGTTCTACGTAACGCGGGTGAACCACTTATACTCGCCGTGGGTCCGATAATCTATGAGATTATTGAGATAGTAAAAGATTTTGATGGTATTGACCCAACTGTAGTAGATGCAAGATTCATTAAACCACTTGATGACGAACTTATACTGAAACTCGCGAGCACTAGAAATAAGATAATAACAGCAGAGGATAATGTGATTAGCGGTGGCTTTGGAAGCGCTGTTCTGGAGCTATTGAGCAATAAAGGGTTAAAAAGGGACGTTCTGCGAATAGGTATACCTGATCGATTTATAAGACATGGCAATAAAGAGAAACTTCTGGAAACAATTAATATGGGAAAGGATGACCTCAAGGAGAGAATAAAAGAGTTTATGAAATGAAAGGGAGAACATTAAAAGAAACCATTAAAATCTCAGGAATAGGGGTTCACACTGGTAGGTCTTCCTCTGTTTACCTTCATCCGGAAGAAGACGGAGGAATAAGATTTATAAAAGAAGGGACTATTATACCTGCTATTATTGACTCAGTGGTGGAAACAGATCGCGGGATTGTTCTATCACGTGAAGGCAAGAAAATCTACACAGTAGAACATCTGCTCTCTGCGCTTTTCGGTTGCGGAATCGACCACCTCGCAATAGAAATAAAGGGTGATGAAGTACCCGCACTGGACGGAAGCGCATACCCTTTCATATCTGCATTTGAGGAGGTTGGATTTTCAAGCCTTCCGAATGAAAAAGAGAAAAAATACCTCAAAGAGAGCTATGGAGTAGAAGGTAGGGGTTGTTTTGCCTTTGCACAGCCACAGGATACACTTACAATCCAGTACATCATATCATATAATCATCCCCTACTTTCATATCAGGAATATCGATATAATGGAAAATCTAATTTCATAAAAGAAATAGCAAGAGCAAGAACCTACGGGTTACTTTCGTGGAAGGAACAGCTCCAATCAAGAGGATACGCTCTTGCAGCCTCAGAAGATAATACATTGGTCTATGATGGAAAGGGTGTCATAAATACTCCCCGTTTTCCTGACGAAGCAGTGAGGCATAAAGTATTAGACTTCCTCGGTGATTTATATCTTGTCAGGCCCATCTCTATTGGTTCGTATATTATTGCTCGTGGTGGCCACCATTTACATATTGAATTGTTAAAACAGATAAAAGGGAGTGAATATTGAAGTTTGATATAGAAAAAATTATAGATTTAATGCCACACCGTTATCCATTCCTGCTTCTCGATCGTGTGGAACAGATAGGGGATGACACAGTTATCGGGATAAAGAATGTAACCTATAATGAACCATTCTTTCAGGGACATTTCCCGGGTAATCCAATAATGCCCGGGGTCCTTATTATAGAATCAATGGTTCAGGCAGGAGGATTTCTCCTGCTCAACAAGATGGATAATCCAAAGAAGAAGTTGGTCTACTTCACATCCATAAAAAGAGCAAAATTCCGCCATCCAGTGAAACCCGGTGATGTATTGCGCCATGAGGTCAAACTGGTTACCTTTCGTTCTAACTTTTGCAAACTAAAAGGTAAATCTTTTGTAAATGATAAGTTGGTAGCCGAAGGTGAATTCACTGCTGCAGTAGCAGATAGAAAGGGTTCCTAAGTTGAAACACATACACCCTGATGCAAAATTGGATAAGGATGTGCGTATAGCTCCGGGTTGTGTAATAGAAAGGGATGTAGAAATTGGAAGCGGGACCACAATTGATACAGGTGTAATCGTAAAGAGTAGAGCGAAAATAGGAAGGGATAATGAGATCCATCCCTATGCAGTCATTGGCGATACCCCCCAGGACAAGAATTACAAAGGCAATAGGGGTAGGGTCGTTATTGGCGACTCCAATATAATAAGGGAATTTACAACTATACATGTGGCTGTAGGTGTAGAAAAGCAAACCGTAATTGGAAACGAAAATTACATAATGGCGTACTGTCATATAGCACATAATTGCCGAGTAGGGAATCATGTCCTTATGGTTAATGGGGCAACACTCGGCGGATATGTCGAAGTGGAAGACTATACCTATATATCAGCTTTCGTCCCGGTTCATCCGTGGGTAAAAATAGGAGCTTATTCTATAATAGGAGGAGGACTCAGAATAACAAAGGACCTGATACCTTTTGCACTTGCGGCAGGTTCTCCTCTTCGAATCATATCTCCTAATTTCATTGGACTTAGAAGGAACGGGTTCGAAGGCGACAGAATTGAGAATATAAAACAGGCTTACCGCATACTCTTCCGTTCAAAGTTGAACACCAGCCAGGCATTAAAAAAACTCAAGGCAGAATTCGGTGGGGATGAAGACATCGAGAGGATAATCGCATTTATAAATAACTCCCGAAGAGGAATCGTGAAAGGTGGTTAAATGATAGACGATATAAAAATATCAAACGCTATACTTAGAAGAGGCCTTAAAGAACTCCAGGAAGCTACTGATTCTGAGGTGGTTATTGTTGGGGCAGGACCCTCAGGGCTCTCTGCTTCCTATTATCTCGCAAAGGATAATATCAATGTGACAATCTTTGAAAGAGCACTAAAACCCGGTGGTGGAATGCCTGGTGGCGGAATAGGATTACCTGTAATCGTTGTTCAAAAGGAAGGTCTGGAAATCCTGGGAGAGTTCGGGATATCGCACCAACCCTCAGAAGAAAAAGGTTATTACACAGCTGATTCCTTAGAAAGCACAGCAAAGTTAGTGGCAAAAGCCATAGATAAAGGTGTAAGGATTATTAATCTAATGACAGTAGAGGATGTTATGGTTAGAGATGACCAAGTATGTGGGGTTGTCATTAACCGAACACCAATCGAAATGGCAGAGTTACTCATTGACCCATTAAGTGTCCGCGCGCGATTCGTCGTTGATGCAACCGGCCATGACACCGAAGTGGTCAAAACACTCCTGAAGAGAAAGAATTTAAAACTGAATACACCATCCGGTGGGATCGAAGGTGAGGGTCCGATGTGGGCGGAAGAGGGAGAAAAAAACATTCTTTTAGATACGAGGGAAGTATTTCCAAATCTCTACGTTGCGGGTATGGCTGCCACTGCTGTCTTCGGCTCGCCAAGAATGGGCCCTATATTCGGAGGAATGCTCCTCTCCGGAAAGAAAGTTGCAAAACTGATAAAGGAAAGATTATGAAGTCTCTCAACTCATTCCTCGATCATACGCTCCTTTCCCCTACCGCAACACAAGGAGAGATAGAAAAAGTTTGTAGGGAAGCAATAGAATATCAGTTCAGAGGTGTTTGCGTGAATCCGATATGGGTTCCTTTTGTCTACAGTTTAATAAAAAGAACAGAGATAAAAACGGTTTCTGTATGCGATTTTCCTCTTGGTTCCTCCTTTACAGAAATAAGAAAAGAAGAAGCAAGAATGGCAATAGTGGAAGGAGCTTCGGAAGTTGATATAGTTATGAATCTGGGACTGTTAAAAAACGAAAGGGATGCTGAAATTCTACTTGACTTAAAGGAGATAGTAGGAGCCGTTCATCCCTATGGTAAACTCAAGGTTATAATAGAAGCTCCACTCTTAGACTCCGATGAGATAAAAAGGGCTTCACATTTAGTTATGGATGCAGGCGCAGATTTCATAAAAACCGGTACAGGAACAAAAGGATCGGTTACTACCCATCAGGTGGAACTGATAAGAAAAACGGTAAATCTTCCAATCAAAGCGGCTGGAGGGATAAAAGATAAAGAAAGTGCTATATCACTCATAAATGCAGGGGCTGAAGTTTTGGGCAGTTCACATAGCGTCCAGATTGTATCTAACTAATATTTACTTATACTAAAAAGAACCAGAGAACAATGCAGGATCAACCTTTCCTATGTTTTTAAAAACAAGGGGGAAAGTGTACTTGGTTAGTTATACTATGTAATTTTCACTTCATTCGGGGATGAGGCATCAGATTATTTTGGTTTTGGACAACTTTCGCAGTGTCAGACCCATCTTCTGAAGACAAAGGAATCCAATAAGAACTACAGGGAGGAAAGATATGAGATGAATTAATATGGCATAACTCAAAGCGATATCCTTTGGGATACCAAAAATTGATAATCCAAGAATTACAAAATAGTGAAAGGTTCCTACAAATCCAGGAGCTGATGGTATACAAATGCCGAGAGATGTTATTATCATCACTATAAATGCTGCGTATAAAGGAAGTTCTATCCCTAAGACTTGAAAAACCGTATAGTATATAAATGCTACATACGACCAGAAACATATAGATAAAATAATCACCAGGGCCAACCGTTTCCAGCTGTTGATGATCTTAAGCCCTTCAATAAAAGATATAACTATTGTTCGAAGTTTTTGATTAAACCTACCCGGAAGAAAATTAAAGAGTCCCATTATGAGATTTGGTTTCAATGCTATGAAAAAAAGAAACCCTACGGCAAACAATCCTATTAAAAATACTAACGCTGAGATTTTTTTTACAATAGGAGGAAGGGGTATAACTATAAGAAAACCAGAGAATAGAAACAGGAGTACGAAGACATCTAACATCCTCTCAACAACTATGGTTGCGAGAGCAGCACTTTTTGATATTTTCTCGTTATATCCGATAACAAGGGCTCTCACAATCTCCCCAAGCCTTAAAGGTAGGATACCGTTTGCCATAAACCCGATAGTTAAAGCAGAAAATGCATTCCCAAAACTTATGTCTTTTATAGGAAAAAGCAGGATTCTCCACCGGAGAGTTCGAATGAGAAAACCTGCACCACCCAGGAAAAAAGCAGCCGCAAAGAATAAGTAATTGCCATTGCTAAGAGCCTGGCCCACTTCTCCAAAATTAACCTTTCTGAAGGCAAGCCATAAAAACAAAAAACTCAGCAGGATTCCTACTAATACTTGAGTTCTTTTTCGCATACTATAAAAAAGATTCCGTGTGTTCTTTTCCTTTTGTTCTAAGTTTTAGAGACGCAGAACTTCCTCGCTATTCCTGTCCCAAGTATCCAACCGAGGCCAAGGATTGACAGGAGAATACCCACTTGAAAACTTCTGGGTCTGAAGGCGAATTCTACCTCGTGTCTCCCTTCCCGTAGGGGCACTGCTCGAAATACGTAATTAGCCCTCAATATTGAACCTCTCATACCGTCAATATACACGTTCCACCCGGGGTAGTAGTATTCAGAAAGGATTAGATATCCATCTCCTCCCATTCCTACATTCAGTTTTATAGACTCTGCTCCATAATAGGAAATACTCACGCTGTCTTCTCCTTCTGGCATGGTATTGAAGATGGGGTATCCTTCATCACTCTTCTCTAAGATAACTTCCTGGCGTCCTTCAAAATCCCGGGATTTCATATATGGTATTATGCGGGAATCGGGTAACTGCTTTGCCCTATGAACAATCCACGCTCTCGGGAGGTATGTGTCCCGTTCCCTGGGATATACGGTTCTTCTCCCAGATATTACCGTATCAATTAATTCATATTTAACATTATACAAATCTAAGTATTTATCCTCCTGGTCTTCAAATTCCTTTGAAAATTTCACAAAGCGTTCTAATTTATTCGCCACGTGCCCTTCCAGCGCTTCAATTCCGTGCATAAGAGACATAGAATTAGCATAGAAATAGCCAAATCTCGGGCAATCAACTCTAAACTTTTCGTTCCCACTTTTGTATTTCAAAAATTGGATCAGGTTATTAGACTTATAATAATTATCCGGATTTAACCTTTTACCGCTAAAGTATCCACCAATAGTATAGAGGTCAATAAAAAGTATTGCAATCGCTGTTATTTGAAACCAGGTGGGTGAAATCCTCTTCCTGCCAAAGAGCAATAGAGGGATAAAAGAAAGAACTAAAAAGAGACTAAACAATCTAAAATTATTGAAGATTGTCTTATACTTGTATGCAGTAAAACCTCCGGTAAACTGATAATTTGACCTCCAGACTTCCATAATTATAAAGAATATTACTCCCGCAATTATGCCGTAAAGGCTAATTTTCTTCAGCGCCTGAATCTTATCATCCTTTATTTTATGCGTCAAATTATCAAGGGAAAAGGAACCAATAACTGAAGCAGCAAATACAAAAAAGGGCATGAATCTTGTATGCATCTGTAATCCGGGAAGAAAAATGGAAATTAATTTCTGCAGGGGATTATTCCCACCAAACATAAATAGTAGGGAAAAAACTAAAAGGTAGGAAAAGAACCTAATTTTTTTCTCCTTTATAACAGAGGTAGACAAGGCAAGTAGTATGAGAGATACAATTCCAATGTAGGAGCTGTATTCTACAAACATCCAGAAACCTTTATATCCACCCCAGTAATCGAGATTACTCATTCCTTTCCCAAAAAGATATGGAAAGAAAAGCGCACCAAATGTTTTAAAGGGGGCATACCCTGACATACTTTTAGAGATTCTTGAGCTAAGGCGGATGTACTCTATCTCCGGCAACAAACGAGGAGATGCAATAAAAAATCCAATTATCAGGATTACAAAAGATAGCAGAATAATCGAACGCCTACCTTCCCCTGTGACTAAGTTGTATAATAGAAAAGCGATTATAACAAATATAAGATAAAAATAGAATTGCGGGTGGGCACCTAAAAGGCATATTCCCAATACAAGCCCCGATAAAGAAGCGTAGACTATACTCCTGCTTTTCAAAGTCTTAATCAGAGTATAAAAAATCAGCGGTATCCAAATTAACCCGTAAAGTTCACCCGTATGCTGAGTCCGCACAATAGTAGGAAGGCTAAAGCAAAATAAAACAGCTCCGAACAGAGAACTCAATTTGGAGAGACCAAATTCTTTCAACAGGAAGTACATCGAGATACCGCCAATCCATATTTGAATAATAATGAAGAGTTCCATAGGATAGGAAGATAAATGCCCATTTTTAACAAAGAGAGCCAGCGCGGCCGTGAAAGGATAGAAAAAATGTGAAGGATTTGATCCCGCAAATGGATAACCTCCATAGATAAAAGGAATCCAAAGAGGAAGTTTTCCACTCCGGAGTGTTTCTGCCATATAGGCACTTCGGGGGTAATTACCCAGAATGAAATCAAACCAGAAAAACGTCTGTTTGGTAATAATCTTCCAGAAAAAAATCACGAGGAGAAAAGCTAAAACAGAAGAGATTATGAGAAAATTATATCCTTTCTTCTTCATCATTACATGTATCCTAATCCTTTCAAGCGTTTTTGCAACTCTATATTCTCTTCCTCGCTATATTTATGTACATCCTTTTCCTTAGAAATTGGTTCTTGGTATTCTATTTCATAGTCTATGTTCAAAACTTCCTTTAATACCCTTCCGTCTATATCGGAAGGAATAGCTATTCCTTCCATATAGAGTACGGTTGGAGCTATATCTAAAATGTCTGCGGATATCCGCTTCCCCCCTTTTATATCCGGGCCCCTCATCATTATTAAGCCTTCCTGTCTATGGTCGCCCGATTGAAGTCCGGGAATCTCAAATACCTCACCTTTTCCTGTCCCCATTTTAAAAGAAATCTCTTTTCCCATTACTACCAAATCCGGAGCCTCTTTTGTATGTTTACCTTTATATATCTCTTTTTTCTCGTAAATCTTTGTAAATAGAGGTTTTCCCGTCAAAGGGCTTCTTACCCCATATAAGGCATCCTTAAGCTCTCTAACTATTTTCTCATACTCATCTCCTTCTTCTATTATCCCCTTTGATTCACGTCCTTTAAGATTAATAAATATTTTGTTGTTTCCGAATGCGTATGCTTTCGTGTTCTTCCAATCTATATCAAGAAATGATCGCGACCTCATATAAGGATGTTCAAGCTTTATATTTTTAGGGGTAAGTTTTCTAATCCAACTCTTTTCACCCAGTATTGCTCCTTTAATAAAAGGAAGTTCGAGTATACCTAATTTAGCTATAAATCTCAACAAATGTTTGCTACCTTTGAGAATATAATTAGACAAGACTTTTATCCTGCCTGGCTTTTCAACCCTTAGAAACCCATTTTCTCTTAAGAAATTGTTAATATGGAAATAACCATATGCAGGTCCAAAACCATGATCTGACATTATAATAATATTTGTTTCTTCATCCAGCTTCCCCTCTAGTTCACCTATTATTCCATCTAACTTTTGATAAAAATCCTTTATAACATTTCTATATTTTTGTGCTTGACCTTCGTCGTACTTAGGATGATTCTCATCCATGTGATGCCAAAAGTAATGCTGAAGGCGATCCAATGGGGTAAACACAGTAACAAAAATATCCCATCTTTTATTTCGAAGAAGATAATCTGATATTCGGGAAGTATTTTCAATGCAAAGTGAATTTGCGTCCAGGAATCCTTCTTCCCGTCTTCTCATTAATTCCGGAGCCGTCATTTCTACAAATTCAGTGGGTTCATAATTGGGAATAAATCTATATATTTCATCCCGAAGTTTCTCTGGATAGGTGTAATCTGTGGCATCAGGAGGGGTAAGAAAGCCAGATACCATAAATCCATTTAACTCTGTCGGTGGATATGTGAGTGGAACATTTATAATTCCTACCTTTAAGCCAACATCGCTAATAATATCCCAAAAGGAAAGAGAATCCTGATAGGTCAAATTTACAATTGCCGGGTATGAGGAAACGTCAAACTGGCCTAAACCAACCTGGAAATCGAATATCCCAATTTTCCCTGGATTTTTCCCGGTCATAAAACAATTCCAGGCAGGACATGAAAATGGAGGAATAGTAGAATTCAAACTCCCAAAGACCCCATTCTCTTTTATTTTTTTAAAATTAGGAAGGTCGTCCATCCACTTCTCTATAAGGTCGGGAGAAGCTCCATCCAATCCGATTATCAGAATCTTATTCCTCTTCCCTATTTTTTCCTTCATATCTCTTCTTTAATGTCGTATCCGAGTTTTTTGTCTATAACATATAAGGGTCTTCTCTTTATTTCACCATAGGTTCTTCCTATATACTCGCCTATAATTCCAAGCGTCAATAATTGTACACCTCCCAAGAACAGTACAACTACGATTATGGATGTCCACCCGGGGATAACACGGTTGAGGGCAAATCTTGCAATAATTGCCCAGATTGCATACAAAAAAGAAAAGATAGAAACAATGAAACCCATATAACTTGCAAGTTGTAGTGGGGCAATAGAAAAAGAAACAATACCATTCAAAGCAAGTCTTAATGATTTCCAGAAAGAATATTTTGGCTTTCCTTTGAATCGTGCATCCCTAACAAACTGGACACCTGTTTGCTTAAATCCAATCCAACTACTAAGGCCCCTTACAAAGCGGTAATGCTCTTTAAGTCTTTTAAGTTCTTCTACTGCCCTTCTGCTCAAGAGCCTGAAATCACCTACATCAGAGGGAATGTCAATTTTCGTTATTTTTTTCAATACCCTATAAAACAACCAGGCGAAGCCTCTTTTAAGAAAATTCTCACCCTCGCGTCTCTCCCGTACCGCATAAACGACCTCATAGCCTGCCTTCCATTTATCTACCAACCTTGGTATAACCTCTGGAGGATCCTGGAGATCCGCATCCATCGTAATCACAGCATCACCAATAGCATTATCCATACCTGAAGTAATCGCAATTTGATGGCCAAAATTTCGTGAAAATTTAATTGCCTTCACAGAATTATCTTTCTCATGAAGTTTACAAATTAGAGCCCACGACGAATCAGAACTTCCATCATCCACAAATATTATTTCATAATCTCCTTCTAGTTCTTGCAATATTTTTCTTAATTTATCGTATAGAATAGGAATATTTTCTTCTTCGTTATAAACAGGAATTACGATTGATAATGTATTATTTTTCATTATTCCTTATTATTAAACTTGCCCCCTATAAAATATATTAATCCATCCTTTTCGAATCATATGTGGGTTTAATATTTACATTCCCTCTTGTTTATAAATTTTATTATAAAACCCTTATTATTTTTGTCAAGTGACCACTCTTCTTAGTCGTTGTCATTTTCATATACTGAAAATAGTTTACAGGTAACCTTAAAATCCACTTTTCTTTTCTTTCCCTCTTTTTCATAAGGGGGATTAAGTTGAAATACCATTTTAGTAATTGGTTATTAGATGAAAATTGCCTTCGAAGAAAAAGTTGTTACTAATTAAAATTACTTAAGTATCAAGGGGAATAGAACCATTCAGATTCCACTCTTTAGAAGAATATTTACAGAGTAATTCTTCTTTTAAGGGATCTTCCTTAAATTTTTCAAAATGGATAGAGAAGGCTTCTTCGAACCCCTTAACAATGCTTTCCTTTATTTCCTTTAAAGAAATATCCCTGCCGCAAGCTTGTTTAACGGTTGCCATCTCAGGAATCTTTGGGAATATTGACCCGGGTTCACCTAGCATTATCGTTCCCTCCTGAAGAACTATTCCTTTATTTCTGAATTGAGCGCTCCCGATAATTTTCTTTCCTCTCCAGGTTAATTCAGCGAGGGAGGTTGCAGAAAAGCACAATGGAACCTTCTTCCTTCCAGAGGTCTTTTCTCTTCCACGCTGGATAGAAGTCGGAATACCCAAAATTTCAAATGCTTTCTTAAAACCAAGAGCAATCCTCTTATACGACTCAATGATATTTCCTCCAATAATTGGATTATCTCTCTGGAATACAAGGGAATAGGTACAATCATTACAGTGGATCACCGCCCTTCCACCAGTGCGTCTCCTGACCCACTGGACACCTTTTTCTTCTAAATTCAAAAGCCATTGCTCTACCTTCTGGTGGTATCCAATAGATACGGACGCTGGCTTAAAATTAAAGAAGTGAAGCAGCACAGTTTCATTATTCTCTATAGCCCCCATAAGGAACTCATCATAAGCCATATTGAAATAAGGATCTTTAAATCCCGTATCAATCAAATACCAGCAAGGACTTTTATCTCGCAAAGCTCGCAAAGTTTTTTATTTTATTTTTGGGAAAGTTCATAAGTTATTTACGATACGGGTGATACCATTCCTAATCAATTCTACATTAAAATTCACCAATAATCCAAGTTTTATTCCTGACAATTTTAAGTAAGTTAATACCTGTTTCTTATGTAAAGGTATAATATTATCAACCGATTTTATTTCAATTATAACTTTATCCTCTACAAGTATATCTGCTTTAAAGCCAGCATCCATTTTAATATCTTGATAAACTACTGGTATTTTAACTTGTCTTGTACACTTTAAATTTCGTTTCTCCAATTCATAAAACAAGACCCCTTCATAAACAGATTCAAATAACCCTGGTCCTAATATCTTATGGATTGTAAGGCAACTATCGACAATAACCTTAGACAATTCATTCTCGTTCATGGCATTTTTTGGAGAAATCATTATTTATATCCTTTATATTTATTACATTTTGGGTTCTTTTCCCAAAACAAATTTTATCTTTGCGTCTTTGCGAGAAATCTTCTTCTTCACAAAACATATTTTTTCTTTGCGTGCTTTGCATCCTTTGCGTCTTTGCGAGAAATCTTCTTCTTCACA
>Ga0209121_10001528_pt1 | contig 24257 bp, 23 predicted proteins | sample Cruoilmetagenom3_FD_187292 | JGI IMG/M metagenome (GOLD analysis project Ga0209121, IMG submission 187292) | Oil polluted marine microbial communities from Coal Oil Point, Santa Barbara, California, USA - Sample 3 (SPAdes) (version 2) | ecosystem: Environmental > Aquatic > Marine > Oil seeps ... | reverse complement strand
CCCGGCTGCCGGGAGCTGATTCGCCAAAGCGGTCAATACCAATGATATAGCCGGCATCGCCAACCCAGCGGTTCCATCCATAAGTCACACCTGCCTCAACGGAAAGCCGTTTCTTTATGGCTGGCGGCAAAACCTGATTCTGATATTCCTTGGGTTGCGCTGCAAAGAGTTCCCAGCTTGGGAAGGAAACGACCCGCACATTCACACCCTCCGCAGCCAATCGTCCCGCAGCAGACATAATCAAACCAACCTCGGAACCGGAAGCCATCAGGATCAGCTCCGGTGCACCCTCGCCCATGTCCGCCAGGACATACGCACCTTTTTGGAGGTTCTCTGCATCTGCGAAGATGCTCCGGTCAACCGTCGGCAAATTTTGCCGTGAGAGGATCAGCGCGGTCGGGCCGTCATGTTCCACTGCAAACTTCCAGGCCTGAGCCGTCTCATTGGCGTCGGCAGGCCGAATAGTAACCAGCTTGGGGATAATGCGCAGCGAAGCGACATGCTCAATAGGTTCATGGGTTGGGCCATCTTCACCAACACCAATCGAATCATGCGTGAAGACCCAGATCGAATGATAACCGGAGAGTGCGGAAAGCCGCACAGCAGGCCGGACGTAATCAGAGAAGACCAGGAATGTGCCTGCATAGGGGATCAGACCGCCATGCACAGACATTGCATTGAGTATGGCACCCATCGCATGCTCGCGCACACCAAAGTGCATATTACGTCCTTTAGGTGTTTCCGGGCTGAAAGCTGGTTCGCCATTGATCCAGGTCTTGTTGGAAGGCGCCAGATCAGCAGCACCGCCCATTAATTCAGGCAAGGTCGCTGCCAGGCCGTTGATCACCTTGCCCGAGGCCGCCCGCGATGCCATCCCTTTTTCATCGGCAGGGAAAACAGGCAGACCCTTTTCCCAATCCTTGGGCAATTCACCGGAGATCCTTCGTTTTAGCTCTGCAGCCAATTCAGGATAGGCTTTCTGATAATCCTCAAATATGCGACCCCATCCCATATTGCTGGCTTCCCCCTCCTCGACCTTGGTCAGGAAATGCTCCTTGACATCCTCAGGGATATAGAAATGGGGTTCGATAGGCCAGCCAACCGCTTCCTTGGCTTTCGCAATCTCGTCCCAACCGGGAGGTGACCCATGCGCGGCCTCTGTTCCCTGTACCTCAGGCAGGCCATGGCCGATGACCGTATCGACAATGATTAATGATGGCCGGGGGTCCGACTTGGCGGCATCCACAGCAGCTACCAGAGCATCTATATCATAGGGATCACTGACATGTCCCACATGCCAGCCCAGGGCCTCAAATCGTTTCTTGCGATCTTCAGTGAATGCCAATTCGGTTGAACCGTCAATTGAGATATGGTTGTTGTCATAGAAATAGATCAGCTTACCAAGTTTGAGATGCCCTGCTAATGAGGCTGCCTCGTAAGAGATCCCTTCCATTAAATCGCCATCGGTAACAATGACATAGGTGTAGTGATCAATAATCTCATGACAGGGTCGATTAAATTCCGCTGCCAGATGGGCTTCAGCAATCGCCATCCCCACACCATTGGCAAAACCCTGGCCCAACGGTCCGGTTGTGACCTCAACGCCGGGGGTCATCCCATATTCCGGATGGCCCGGGGTCTTGCTGCCCCATTGGCGGAATTGCTGCAATTCGGAAAGCGGAAGGTCATAGCCCGTCAGATGGAGCATGGTATAAATTAACATAGAACCGTGACCACCGGAAAGAATAAAACGGTCACGGTTGAACCACTTGGGGTTCTTGGGGTTATAGCGGAGGATCTTCATCCACAAGGCATAGGCAATGCCCGCATCACCCATTGGTAAACCCGGATGGCCTGATTTTGCTGTCTGTACCCCATCAACGGATAAGAATTTAATGGTGTTTATTGCTTTTTCCTGAAGTGAATCCGTACTCATAAGGTTGATTCCTTTCGTTATTTGATCGTGTTCATTTTACCATGTTCACTTTCTTACCTGATGTGACAATTATCCATCTGTCGGTTATTGAATATAATAAAGAGGACATTTTATTGTTATCCAAATAATAGTAATTGAGGTAGATTTGCAAAAAAAGCGATATATCCCTATTGCATCGTTAATCCTCCTGCTGGGATTAGTCTGGATGCTGCTGACTCCGATCACCTTCCCAGGGGTTCAGGCGGGTTCATCCCAGGCCGCCCATCAAGGTTTCCATGCGCCGGATTTCACCCTGCTGACCCCGGAAGGTCAGGCGGTCACGCTTTCTGATTTCACCGGCAAACCCGTCCTTGTTTTTCTATGGGCTTCCTGGTGCACGGTTTGCAAGGCCACCCTGCCGGGGCTGGAACCGGTTTACCAGGAATATGCGCCGCAGGGTTTCGAGATCCTTGCGGTCAACATGACCACTCAGGACACGGCCGCCTCTGCCATCAGTTATTTCCAGACACAGGGATATTCTTTCCCCATGCTTCTCGACCCGGATGGTGAAGTTGCCCAGCAATACCAGATGCACGCCCTGCCGACCTCCGTCCTGATCGGGCCGGATGGCGTCGTGCAGAAGGTTGTGATCGGGGCAGGAATGAACGGTGGGGAACTGCGCGCCTGGCTGGACGAAGTGCTGACAAATGGACAGGGAGAGTGATGCATGTTTCCAGTCATTGACCTCGGACCTCTGGCACTTCAGGCCGCCGGCCTGCTATTGATCCTCAGTATCTGGCTAGGGCTGTTGCTGACGGGTAAGTTTGCAACCCATTTGGGTACCAACGGGGATGTGATTGAAAACGGGATCCTCTATGGCTTTCTGTCCGGGATCCTCGCCGCCAGAATTGGGTTCCTGCTGACCCATCCCTCCATCTTCATGGAGAACCCCCTCAGCATCGTTTCCCTAACCCCCTCCATGCTGGATGTTAATTTTGGGATTCTTGCCGGGGTATTAGTCGTATTGATCACCTATCAGCGAAAACACCTCCCGCTTTGGCCCACACTGGACACCCTCAGCCCCCTGTTCATCCTGGCCTACGGTGGGTTTCAACTCGCAAACCTCGCCGACGGCAATGCCTACGGCTTGCCTGCCGAATTGCCCTGGAGCGTGTACCTTTGGAACGCCAACCGGCATCCCGTCCAGATCTATGCGCTGATCCTCACCGTCGGGCTGTTGATCTGGTGGCTGGGTAAAACCCGATTAACTAAACAGAACGGTTTCTACCATAGCGGGATTCTATTCAGTGTGACAGTTGCCGGGTTGGCAGTCATCACCCTTTTTACCCAGGCTTTTGCCGCTGAAAAACATCTGCTTCTGGGCGTGGACCAGATCCAGCTTCTCGCACTGGTCCTGCTCGCTGGAAACTTGTTTGTAATTTATAAATTGGGTATTGAAAAGCCAAAAAAAGTGATGGTTTGCATTTCAATGGGTTCCAATTTGGAACCGTTGGACAATCTCTACAATGGCAGTCAGTCAATTGCAGCGCAATTCAAAATTCTGAACCGGTCGGGCATCTATCAGACAAAAGATCTGCGCGAAGGCCACCAGGATAGACACTATCTCAATCGTGTGCTCCAAATTGAGACCGCGCTGTCCTATCCGGACCTGATCACGAAACTGAAAGAGATTGAGCAAGCCCATGGGCGCGAACCGGGCAATAAAGAGATCGTCCCCCTGGACCTGGATGCTCTGACCTATGGTAAACAGGTTTTTTGTAACCAGGGTCGGCAAATTCCCGAACCCGGTATTCTCGAAAATGGTTACATGCTCCTGCCCCTGGCTGAAACAAGGCCCGAATTTCGCCACCCTGCGACTGGCGAATCAATCGCTGAATTAATTGCCAAATTGCCCCCTGATGAGAAAGACATCCGAAAGATTGAAGAGGTGAAAGATGGAACTGAAGGGTAAAACTGCTCTGGTGACCGGCGGTGGCATCCGCCTGGGCCGCGCCTATGCCCTGGCGCTGGCTAAAGAAGGTGTTAACCTAGCGATCCACTACAACAGCTCAGCCGGTCCCGCCGAAGAAACCGCTCAAATCGCCCGCGAGCTGGGTGTGGAAGCCATCACCGTTGGTGCTGATTTCAATGACCTTTTGGCCGTTGAAGCCCTTTTCTCGAAAATTCTGAGACACTTCAAGGTCGTGGATATCCTGATCAATAATGCTGCCATCTACCTGCGCGGCAGCGGGATGGAAACAGACCCCCAAGATTGGGAATCCCAGTTCAGGATCAATCTGCAAACCCCCTTCATCCTGATTCAGGCTTTTGTGAAACAACTGCCCAAAGGACGCCCTGGTCGGGTTTTAAACATCGCTGATGCGCAGCTCTTGCAGCACCGGCCGGACCATTTCGCCTACCGGCTGACCAAACTGGCGCTGGTGGAAATGACCCGAATGTTTGCCCTCGAACTTGCGCCGGATATCACGGTGAATGCCTTTGCCCCCGGTATCATGCTCCCCCTGGCCGATCGGGAAGAAGTTGATCTGGAAGCCTACGCCCGGGAAAACGTCCCCCTGCAGCGAACAGGCAATCCGGAGATCGCGGTTGAGAACGTACTCCACCTCATCCGCAGCGATTTCACCACGGGTGCTATCCTGCGGGTGGATGGCGGTCAGTACCTCTGATCAGGGCTGTCCGTAAACCGGAATCGCCGCACCGGTAATCGCATCGGAGGCTGGTGAGGTCAGGAAAAGGATCGTATCCGCGATCTGTTCAGGGGAGACCCACTTCGAAAAATCCGCCTTGGGCATCTCCGCCCGATTATTGGGGGTATCAATCGTACCGGGCAGCACACAATTAACCTGAATACCCTCGGAAGCCAATTCGGCTGCCATACTTTCCGTCAGGCTCAATAAAGCCGCTTTGGAAGCACTGTAGGCACCCATCTTTGCGCCACCCTTCAATGCCGCCTTGGCCCCAATTGCAACGACCTTACCCCTGCCCTTTGCCACCAGATCCGGCACAAAGGCAGCTGTTAAGTTCAGAAAGGCGTTCACGTTGATATCCAACATCTTCTGCCAGGTCGCGGCAGAGAGTTCATAAACCTTTTCGCCATACGAAAAGCTGCCAACCGTTTGGACAATGACATCCACAAGGCCAACCCGCTCGTGGACGCTTGAGATCCATGACGGTATGGCATCCGCCTGGCTGAGGTCAATATTTTCAAAGACTTCCAAACGGCCTTTATGATCCGCTCCGACATCAATCTGCCCCAGGCGGCCTTCTCGGTGATCAAGGGCACAAACTGTAGCCCCTTTTCGTAAATAGGCTCTCACCACAACCCGACCTAAAGCGCCGGCTGCGCCGGAGACAATCACCACTTTTTCAGAAAATCTTTCCATTCTTCAGAATCCTTCCTAAGGTCTCATAACCGGGACAATATACGTCTTTTCAATCCAATCCTGCCAGCGCGCATCTGACACACTTCTTCCTTTGGCCTCCGCAAAGGAGGCGGTAGCGGTCTTGGTAAATAAATCTGCCAATTCCCCTGCCGGCTCAAACCGGCCGCGGAAATCGTGATAAATCCGGTCCTGATCCAAATAACACCAGGGCGCGATCTGATATAGAGTATCTGCATCCGGTGTTAATTTGGCAAACCTCATCGGCTCTTTTTTTACCGCACCAGTTATCACCTGCGCATACTGCTCAACCTGATGCTCAAAGTCCAGATGCCGCCGGAGGTAGGTCATCGTTTCCGGCGTCGTCCGCCTGTCAGAATGGATAATCTCCGCGATGCGTTCCGCGGCGGCCTGAATATCCCCATAATCCACCTTGTCAATCAGGTCATCCGGCATAAGCGTCCGGTGAACGCCCGCCCTAGAAACCACACTGGCCGTGCCGCATGCCAAGGATTCATAAGCCACGTTCCCAAAAGCCTCCACGATATTCCCCAGGCAGAGCGTTACCTCACCGAGACTGTAAAGTTCCGGCATTCGCGCAGCAGGGATCCAGGGAACCAGGACAAAATTTTCGCGGACATCCAGATCAACCATTAATTGGATCATTTCGTGATAGAAATCAGACTCGCCCTGAGATACCATCGACCCGATCCACTCCGGGATCAGGACTCTCAGGTTGCGGATCCCAAACCGACGAATCAGCACTTCCGCCACTCGGATGGTCTCCGGTAAGCCTTTTCCCGGCTCAGGTCGGTGTGGGTGAAGGAGAATGGTTTGCTCCGCCGGGTTCAAACCGAGTTCTGCCGCGAGAGCGCTGGCATCCACCGAATGGAACATATCAAAATCAACCCCATTAGTGATCTGGTGCAGCCGATTGTCTAGGTCAGGGTAAAATCTGCCCACCGTTGCCCGGACCACCTCGGCTGAATAGGGTGAAACGCAAATCAAGTCATCGTAGCGACCAATGAAAGATCCCAGGACGGATTCCGGGTAGATGTTATCCCGCAGAGATACAACGGTCGGGATGTCCTGATAGACATCCGGAAAAAGGAACTCCCCGTCATGGATATAGAACCGGTCAGCACCTTTCAGGAATTCAGTCAACCGGTCTAAAATCAAAGCCAGGTCGGCGCCACTAATGGCGTAGGGCTGGGGAAAAGGCAAATGGAAGGGCAAGACAGGGTTTACGTGCACCCGCTCATCCCATGAAAAAGGCTCCTGAGGAGCTGCCGGTTGGGCACAGATAACTTCCACCTCATGCCCAAGTGTGCCCAAATGACGGGCTATGTGATAAAGGTGCTTGGAAGCCCCACCGGTGACCTTATCCGGGAAAAGTGGATTGATTGAAAACATTACGATCTTCATGGATTTCTCAATTCCCTGATTCTCGGTACAATTAGAACATAGAAAAGGATGCCACAATGGACAAGATCATTATCAGAAATCTAAAGACAGAGGGAATCCTGGGAATACACCAGCGGGAACAGGACACCCCCCAACCCATCCAAATCAATGTGGTAATGTCAGTGGATACCTCCGCTGCCGCAGCTGAGGATGATATCCATCAGACAGTCAACTACTCGACCATTGCCAACCAGATCATCCAAAAGGTTCAATCCACTCATTTCTACACTGTGGAAGCCCTGATTGCCTCCCTGGCCGACCTGATTCTGGAACATGAATTGGTCCAGAAAGTCTGGCTGCGTGTCGAAAAGACCGAAGCGGTCACAGCCGCCGAATCCGTTGGAGTAGAGATCAACCGCAAGCGGCGCTGATCCGCATTATATATGCAGGCTAGTGGCTCCCCGGTTGATATTTTCGAGGAATTCCATCCGGGTGGACATATCTTTGCGGAAGACACCCAGCATGCTTGAGGTCGTCATCCGAGCATCGTGTTTCTTCACGCCGCGCAGCATCATGCACATGTGCAGCCCTTCGGCGACCACGGCAACGCCCTGCGGTTTAAGGACGTAATCAATATACTCCGCAATCTGGCGGGTCATCCGTTCCTGAACCTGTAAACGGCGGGAGAAAAGGTCCACAATTCGGGGAATCTTGGAAAGGCCGATTACCTTATCCGTTGGGATATAGGCCACATGCACCCTCCCAATGAAGGGCAGCATATGGTGCTCGCACATACTATAAAATTCGATATCCCGTACGATCACCATCTCATCATAAGCCACATTAAATACAGCCTCATTGATCAATTCACGTGGATCCATCCGGTAACCTGCAAGCAATTCGGTGTAAGCCTTCGCCACCCTGTGGGGTGTTTTCATGAGGCCCTCGCGGTCCACATCTTCTCCAATGGCCTCTAAAATATCCTTCACCGAATGTTCAATCGTATCAAGATCCATATCCTGGTCACAGAATAAATCAGCTTCAAGTGCCATGGGATCGTTGCAATCTTCTACCATATCAAACTCCTGATCTTAATTAATAATTTTGGATTTATTTTATCATATTTAGACTTCATATTAGTTAAAACAAACAGCCTGTACAAGGTTTTGTACAGGCTGTGATTTGGTTAAGTTAAGTTTTCAGCCAATTTCAGGGACAATGATCCCATAGGTCCCATCAAGCCGCCGATAAAGGACATTAAATTCACTTGTATTCGCATTATAGAAAACAAAGAAGTTTTCATGCCCCAATAACTTCATCTGTTCCACCGCTTCCATTTCATCCATGGGCACCAGAACGAACCGCTTTCGGCGGGCGATCACGGGTTCAGGTTCCTCAGCCACTTCGTCCTCAGGGATAGTCATCTCAATGGCTTCAGCAATGGTCTGTCCATCTCCCCTACCGCGATCCCGTTTTCCTTTATACCGCCTGATCTGGCGGCGCATTTTATCCAAAGCTGCATCTATTGCAGAAAAAATACTGTTCGAACGCTCCTCTGACCGTAAAATAAATCCTTTACCCCGCAACGTGAGCTGGGCTACATGGCGGTCATTGGCGTTCCTGGCGGTCTTGGTGTGTGAAAGATCAACACGACATTCGTCCACCTCGTCCAGGAATTTTTCAAGCTTTCCCACTTTCTTGACCACATAGTCATTCAGGCGATCTGTCAACTCTAAATTCTTGGTGAAGATATCTATTTTGACTGTCATTTTGTCCTCCATTTCAGGTTGGTTAATCAGATTATACTTGATGGAGAGTCTGAAAGAACAGGGGTGTTTCCGTAAATCGGACGGGCAAGGGTCAAACAATAAACTTCTGAGGCGTCTCCTTTTTTCAGAGCTTTTGCACATTCCCTGAGTGTAGAACCCGTGGTAGTGACATCATCAACCAACAATATTCTTTTTCCCCCAATAATTCCTGATTCAGCCTCAAACGCCCCCTGAACATTGACTTTCCGCTCAGGGGCAGTAAGTTCAACCTGAGACCGGGTATTACGAATGCGTTTCAGCCCAAATGGTGTAAATGGCTTTCCCAGGATCAACCCAATTGGCCGGGCTAGCAGGGCCGATTGGTTATAACCTCGTTCCTTCTGCCGGGCCGGGCTGAGGGGGACTGGAACAACAAGATCCGGGTCCCACCCTTCCTGTACAACAAGTGCTGCCAGATCTTCGGCAAAGAATTCTCCTAATGCCTGGTTGTGATCATATTTCAACGAATGGATACATTCCCGGACAACCCCCTCATACTGCGCCAGATTTCTCATTGCCTCAAAGGGAGGACGCTCACTCCGGCAATCAGCACAGAGATCATGTGACGTCGTCAACGGAACACCACATCGCTGGCAGAGTTTTCCCTTGATATTATTGATCTCTTGCTGGCAATTAAAACATAAACGATAACCTGGCTCTCCGCATCCTACACAGGTGGGCGGGTACATCCAATCCAGCGCCGTCCAAAACCCCCGGTATAAGACCTGTGTAATGCGGAAATTCAACAAAGGTTATCGCCTTTTGATGAAGCTCGTTTCTGATCTATTGTTGTATTGATTGTAACATTGAATCCCAAAGAAGCAAAAGTGCAGGCTCAAGCAAAAGATAAGCTGTGACCAGAACCATCACAACCAGAATGACTATTAATATCCACTCAATAACGCCTAAGCCACGGCTCTCTCCTAGTTTTGCCATAGAACCTCCAATAAGAAGACTTTCGGTCATTATAATACAAGCCAAAAATAATCTATAATAAGAATACTGTAATATTTCTGATTTCCCTAGAAAATCTATTGCTAAGGCATTTTGAAATTTGTATAATAATATCGAAAGTAAATAAGGGAAATAACCCAATATTTATCCAAATAACTAAATTGGAGGAACTATGAGTGATATATACGAAAAAGTATCCGGTGAACAGGATTTCATCAAGAAAATTCTGGCTAAGATCCCTGGCTTCAAGGGCTATATCGAACGCGGCGACCGCCGGATGTCCGACAAACTCCTGCGTGAACAGGTTGCTAATGAATTCGAGACCCTGTACGGCCGGATCTCGGGGCTTCAGCGTGACCTGATCAGCCAGGGCGGAATCGCCTATGTGGATGACATGGAAGCCGCAGCCATCAAACTCCGTCAGTTTATTGACCGGGTAAAGACCGCTTCTTACGGTTATGCTGGAATCTTTGATGCCCTAAAGATCAAAGAAGACAAGCTGGCCCTGGTTTATGAATATGATGCCGCATTATTGGGTCTCTCAGACCAGGTCAGTTCAGCGATCGACAACGTGGAAGCTTCGATGGGAACCGACGGCCTGGATGCCGCCATCCGCCACCTGGTGACCGTCAGCCAGCAGTGTGTTGATGCTTTCAACAAGCGCTCGGAAGTCATGAAGGATATCGCTGCTGAGTAATGGCTACGATGTCATCTTAGTAATTGAATAATAGAAAATGGAGTAAAAAATTATGGCTAGAATTTTTGATGTTGTTGAATATCCGAAGGAGATGGCGGACGAGATAGTCCATCGTTTCCCTGAAACCGGTGTAGCAGATCTGCGCATTGGCTCACAGGTCATCGTCCGTGAATCACAGAATGTTGTCTTCATGCGGGATGGACGTGCGCTGGATGTGTTAGACCCAGGCCGTCACACCATCACAACTGCGAATATTCCCCTGCTGGTAGACTTTGTCGGGAAAGCTTTTGGCAATCGTACCCCCTTCACGGCTGAGGTTTTCTATGTCTCCATGAAGGAATTTGCTGACCGCAAATGGGGCACCCCCCAACCGATTATTGTCCGCAATCCTGGCATGGGCCTGGGCGTGGCTCTGCTGCAGGGCTTCGGCACTTACAGTTTCAAAGTGGCCGACCCTCAGCAATTTGTCACCCAGATCGTCGGCGCACAGGGTTACTATCGCACCAGCGATATTGAGAACCGTCTGCGCACTATGCTCCTCTCGAAGCTGCAAGACCTCCTCGGTGAGACCACTGCTTCTAAGAGTGTTCTCGACCTGATCGGTCTGACCGATGAACTTTCTTCCGGTGTCCGGGCCAAAACCCAGGATGATTTCAAGGCCATCGGCCTGCAATTGATCTCATTCTATATCGGCAACCTGAAACCCTCCGACAAATCGGCCGAAGAACTGCGGGCCATGGGTATGCTCGATATGCAGACCTATACCCAGCTGCAGGCTGCGGATGCCATGCGGGATGCCGCCCAGAACCCCAGTGGTGGGGCTGGCCTCACCGCGGGGATCGGTGCTGGCATGGGTATTGGCAATGCCCTCAGTTCCACTCTCAATAACCAAATGCAGGGTGCCCGACAGGCTGCTGATGCGGCCGCTGGCTCCGTCATGCCCGATGTGATGACCCCCGCTGAAGCGGCCACCTTCCTGAAGGTCTCCGCCGAAGATGTGGTGGCCGCCATTGAAGCTGGCGACCTGAAAGCCCGTAAGATCGGCAGTGCCTATCGAATCGGCAAAGATGCCCTCAACGATTTCCTAAAAGGCTAATCCAAACCATTTATCACCAAAGGTGCTTGATTTTATTCAAGCACCTTTTTTTAATCGCCTGTTTTTCTTCAAGCCTTAAACTAATATAAATTGCCCTCATGGTATAATTTCTTTAACAACATATTAACAACGAGAGTGACATGAGGCTTCACGAATATCAATCAAAAGACGTTTTTGCTCAACATCAAATACCCATACCAAGAGGACGTTTGGCTTCCACACCCGAGGAAGCCAAATTAATTGCAGAGGAACTTAACGGGCCGGTCGTGCTCAAAGCGCAGGTTTTAGTCGGTGGCAGGGGGAAAGCAGGCGGAGTCAGGCTGGTCAACACCCCAAAAGAAGCGGAAGAAGAAGCTTCGAAAATTTTAGGCAATCGGATCAAGGATATCCCTGTTCGCCGTCTTCTCATCGAAGAAGGTGTTAATATCCAGCAGGAAATTTATCTGGGTATGACCATTGACCGCGAGGGCGGTGAAACAGTGATGATCGCCAGCGCGGAAGGCGGTGTTGAGATCGAAGAAGTTGCCCGGGTCTCACCTGAGAAAATCGCCAGGGTCGGGATTAATCCCCTTCTGGGTTTGCGGGATTTCCAAATCCGCAATCTGGCAGCCGAAATTGAAATTCCCCGCGCCCTGTGGCGCCCCTTCATCGCCATCTGCCACAACCTCTACGCTTCTTATCAGGGTCTGGATTCCACCCTTGCGGAAATCAATCCTCTGGTGATCACAACCGATAACCGCATCATCGCCCTGGATGGCAAAATTATCATCGATGATAATGCCCTTTTCCGCCATCCTGACCTGATGGACAAACGGGACACCTCCGCTGAGATCCCCGAAGAAATTGAGGCCCGCAAGTTTGGTCTTTCCTATATCAAACTGGATGGCAATATCGGCTGTTTGGTCAATGGTGCCGGGCTGGCAATGGCTTCCATGGATATCATCAAACACAAAGGTGGCCTTCCCGCGAATTTCCTGGATATCGGCGGCGGCGCAAGCGCTGAGAAAGTCGCCGCGGCATTGCGCATCATCCTTTCAGATCTCCAGGTAAAGACGGTTCTTATTAATATCTTTGGCGGGATCACCCGCTGCGATGAGGTCGCTTACGGAATCAAACAAACATTGGAAGAACTTAAGCCTGAAATCCCCTTTGTGATCAGGCTGGTTGGCACCAACGATGTCAAAGGCCGGCAAATCCTTGCCGAAGCCAACCTCACCACAGCTGAAAGCCTGCAGGAAGCCGCCGAAAAAGCGGTCAACCTGGTAAAGGAGATGGCCTGATGAGTATCCTGATCAATGGCTCAACCCGGCTCCTTGTCCAGGGGATCACCGGTCAGGAAGGCTTGTTCCATACCCACCAAATGTTGAATTGCGGCACAAATATCGTCGCTGGTGTCACCCCGGGGCGCGGCGGTGAATGGGTGTTGGACGGCAAGATCCCGGTGTTCAACTCCGTTCGCACTGGCGTTGACGTGACCGGAGCCAATACAAGTGTGATCTTTGTCCCCGCCCGTTTTGCCGGAGATGCAATCCTGGAAGCCGCAGATGCAGGAATCAAGTTGATCGTCTGCATCACGGAAGGTATCCCGGTTAACGATATGCTGACCGTCAAGCAGGTTATCCGTGCCAGGGATGTCTGCCTGATCGGGCCAAACTCACCCGGCCTGATCACACCCGGTTCAGCCAAAGTGGGCATTATTCCCAGCTCCATCACCCAAAAAGGGAATATCGGTGTCGTTTCCCGCTCTGGCACCCTGACTTATGAAATCCTTTACGCGCTGAAACAAGCCGGGATCGGCACAAGCACCTGTGTGGGCATTGGCGGCGACCCAGTCATCGGCACGAACTTCAGCGAGATCCTCTCCTATTTTGAAGGGGATTCCCAGACGGATGTTGTCGTGATGATCGGTGAAATTGGTGGGCGGGAAGAGGAAAAGGCCGCTGCGTTCATCAGTGAACACATGACCAAACCGGTCATCGGTTTCATTGCTGGTCAGGCCGCCCCAACGAATAAGCGCATGGGGCACGCCGGCGCAATCATTGAAGGTGGTGTGGGAACAGCTCAGGCAAAAACCGAAGCTCTTCAGAAAGCGGGTGTTCAGGTTGCTTTATATCCTGAGCAAGTTCCTGAATTGATAAAAAAACTCTTCATAAATGACGCTGCTTTGACTAATTAACCAAGAGAACTCCCGAAATTTGGGAGTTCTCTTGGTTACAATTAATGTAATAGACTCAGAAAGAGATCTATTCTCTTCTTGAGTCTTTACGGGTGAAATTCAGGAACCAGTTATTTATGATTATCGATAAAGGTTACCGCATCTTCAACGGACTTGATTTCGCGGGCGTCTTCATCTGAGATGGTGATATCAAACTTTTCGCAAAAACCGTCAATCAGGAAAAACTGATCCATTGAATCGGCTTTTAAATCTTCAATGAAACGAGTTTCCGGGGTAATATTAGCATCATCAATCTTTAACACATCAACGATGACTTCTTTGACTTCTGATAATGTATCGGACATAGCGCCTCCTCTAACTTGAGATGATCTAACCAAATTCTAACCTGCCTTTTCAAACTGTCAAGCCCGCAGGTAGATTTCATAGATGATAAACACAAGATTATGGAAAAAGATACACCAATGTTCAACAGGAAATCTGAGCATATCCAGATCAATCTGGAAGAGAATGTTCAATCCAGATTGACCACCGGTCTGGAACACTACAGGCTCGTCCACCAGGCGCTCCCTGAGATGTCTCTGGAAGATGTGGATACAAGCCAGACCCTATTTGGTAAAGCCCAACCGGTTCCCCTGATCGTCTCTTCGATGACCGGCGGGACGGAGACAGCCGCTCGCATTAACCGCAATTTAGCCGTCGCCGCCCAGCAAGTCGGCCTGGCAATGGGAGTCGGCTCGCAGCGCGCCGCCATTGAAGACCCGGCACTTGCCCCCACCTTCCAGGTCCGGGATTTCGCACCGGATATCCTGCTCTTCGCCAATCTCGGCGCGGTCCAATTTAATTACGGTTATGGCATTGATAAATGCCGCAGGGCTGTGGAAATGATCGAGGCTGATGGCTTGATCCTGCACCTCAACCCCTTGCAGGAGGCCCTCCAGCCGGAAGGCGACCATAATTTCTCATCTCTTACCGAAAAGATCAGCGCTGTGGTTGACAAGCTGGAAGTCCCAGTGATCGTGAAAGAAGTCGGTTGGGGCATGTCAAAGGAAACCGTCCGCAGGCTGTTGGAGGTCGGCGTCAGCGCTATTGATGTCGCAGGGGCGGGTGGCACCTCCTGGTCACAGGTCGAAATGCACCGGATCGAAGATCCCTATCGCGCTCAAACGGCCGCGGCTTTTATTGAGTGGGGAATCCCAACCGCCGATTCAATCCTCAATGTGCGCGCGGAAAGCAAGACCATTCCCGTTATTGCGTCTGGCGGATTGAAGAATGGGATTGATGTCGTCAAGTGCCTGGCATTGGGTGCAACTATGGGTGGTATGGCCGGCCTATTCCTGAAAGCCGCCTACGACACTGAACAAGCCGCCATCCAGACGATGCGGATGATTGTCGATCAAATTCGGATTGCCATGTTTGCCTCGGGGGCAAAATACCTCCCTGAACTCAATCCTTCCAAATTATCCAAAGAAAATTAAAATTCGAATGACCCTGGAAAAACTACAAGCTCTCCTGTCCCCCCAAATTGAAAACGCCTTAATTTCCTCCATTGATTCCACCGATTTTGGTTCTGGCCCGGAGTTGGGACAAATGCTGCGCTATCACTTGGGGTGGGCTGATGAAAATCCCTCCAAAGGTAAGCGCCTCCGCCCACTGATCATGCTTCTGACCACAGGTGCCTTTGGAGAATATCCCACCAAAGCGATGCCGGCTGCTGTAGCGGTAGAGTTGCTGCATAATTTCACCCTGATCCACGATGACATTGAAGATCAATCTCCCATGCGGCACGGTCGTCCAACCCTCTGGCAGAAATATGGCCCGGCCCAGGCTATCAATGCGGGTGACGCCCTATTCAGCATCGCCCAACTCAGTATGCTGGATCTGGCTGAAACCTGTAACCAGTACGTTGTTCTGGATGCAGCCAGGGATTTCAACCGAATGTGCCTGCATCTGACCCAGGGGCAGTATCTGGATATATCCTTTGAAACCCGGGCTGAAGTAACCGTTGAAGCCTACAAAAACATGATCGCTGGAAAGACGGCTGCCCTGACTGCCTACACAGCCGGCCTTGGTGCCCTGGTTTCCGGGCAAACAGAAACCGAATATCATAAGCTCTCCGAATTTGGAAAATTCCTCGGTCTTGCTTTTCAGATTCAGGATGATATTCTGGGGATTTGGGGGGACCCCGCTGTGACCGGAAAATCGGCAGCCAGCGACATCCTGACCCGCAAGAAAACACTGCCTAACCTCTTCGGTCTGGCGCAATGTCCTGAATTTCTTTCAATGTGGCAAAAAGAAACCCTGACCGAGGAGGACACCCTCCAAATGGCTGAACTTCTGGAACAATGCGATATCCGCAAACAGGTTGAAGCAGAAGCCAGCGAACTCACCACCCAGGCATTTAACTCGTTGGCCTCCGTATTCCCCGAGACTAATGACTATAGTGAAGCGCTATACGAATTGACCGGTTTATTACTCAACCGAAAAGCCTGACATCCTGTTTAGTCTCCCGCCAAAGCGTTCTGCTGCGAATTCCCAACCACAAGGTTTGAATAATATGCGCAACCGTAAATGCCGCCGTGGCAACGTAGATGCCTTTATAAACCTTTAGAACCACCCCCGCCACCAATATCACAAGCATTGCACTCAGGAAGGCGACCACCGCTTCGGCTACCCCTCTGGTTGTGGAACGATGGACCAGAAAACCCTGAAAATAACTGATATAGACGTTCAACACGCCTAAGGGGATGGCCATGACCAAAGCTGTTCGTCCTGTGCTGATCAGGTCCGCCGGCAGGGCGGCAACATACTGAAGCCAAAGTCTGGATAAGGGTGTCAGCACAAAAATCAGGATAATCCCGGTTATCCCCAAAGCAATATTACGGGCAAACGTCCTCAGGGCAGGCTTGGCATTTTGGTTTTCCAAAAGCGCTACCATTACCTCATTATAGGCAACACCCGGGCTGCGGAACATAAACAGCAACCCTGAAATCACTGACCAGACAGCCAGCGATTCCAGTGCATTTGGCATACGTGATATGGCTGCACTGATAAATGGCTGCCAGAGCAGCCAAAGGGCGGAGGTCATCGCGAGCGGCAGATAAAACGAGATAAATTTTCTTAATGTCAAGGGCGTTTCAGCAAGCGGTTCAGCTTTAATCAGCGGCTGGATGCGGCGGACTGCCAGACCCGCGTAAATCGCAGAAGCAGTTACACCCAATCCTTGAGCAACCCCAGCCAGAATTGGGCCGGGGACGACTTTGATGAAATAGCCAATGGCGATCACAATAGTAACTGTAATCAGACGGACAAATGTGGTTTGCCCCACCATTCTGGAATGTCCAAAACGGATCATGGCTCCCTGCTGGAACCGCCGGTAGGCAATCGCGAAGGTCCAGGGCGAAAGGAATAGAAACCCTTTTCGAGCGGGTTCAATGATTTCTGCGGGCGAATTCAGTAATACATTTGTGATGAAATCAAACAGCGGTGTTACGGCTATAAGCACATGCAACGCCATCAATATTCCCCCCATCCAAAGGGTGAACTTCTTCAGCTTTTGATAGGAGGCCCAATCCCGGCTTAGGGCAGTGGATGCTGCCAGAAGCATGATCACCGGTGCCTCAATAATGAGTGCAAGGGGATAAACCACGCCCCCATAGGCAGCCAGGCTGATCTCGGGATTCGCTAAACGGGCGACAATGGCATTGATGGCCGGCAGTTCAATGCTCATTACCATCCAGCTGGCTACCAGCGGCAGCCAGGTCCGAAACACTTTTGAAATGGTTAATGATGGAATTACTTGCGTTGGTTCTTCGATGTTTTTCAATTTATCGGCTTTCAACTTATAAGTCAATTTATGCAGTTCGCGTAAAGAAGTCGATAAATCATAACCTTAATGGTGTTAAATTTCAACAAAAAAGCACGTTATTCAATTTCGAAAGAAACAGGATCATCCCAACCAGCGGGGATTTGAAAGCCATAATCAGTTAAAAGCGCCATCGCAGAATCCCAGATCTGGTCCCCTTCATACAGCAAATCACTCTGACAGGGATCAACATAGGCTGGTATCGTTTTTCTGACCATCACGCCATCATCCAGATAAATGATATAGAGATATTGACATTGCGCCACATTAATCGTCGAGAATTGGTAAAACGGCGGTTTGATGACATCCTCATAAGCACCATCCCGACCGAAGGCATCCGGATTGATTTGGGCTGAGAATATCAACCTGGTGCGATCCAGTTCCCCAAGCAAGGACTCCCCTGCCATCCACTCCGGCACATCCATCCCGATATAATCCAGAATTGTCGGGGCGATGTCGAGGTTTTGGGTATTCGCGGTAATTTTTCCGCTATCCGTGTCATTTGGAAAATGGATCATCAATGGGATTCGTCGTTCAGTAGACCATTGTTCAGCATGATCGGTGTAAAAAACAATCAGCGTATCGTCATAATAACCCTTCTGTCTCAGAAAGGTGACCAGATCTTCCAGCCAATGGTCATACTCCAAAATAGCGTCATCATAGAAATCCGTCATCCATCCCGTGGTTTGCTCCTGACCGGAAGAAAAAACCTGTTCAACCGGATAAAACTTGGAACCATGTGTGCCGATCATATGGATATGAGCAAATAATGGCTGGCCTGCGCTATTGGCTTTATCCAGACTGGTGCTTAACAGTTCATAGGCCCCGTTCATATTCACACTGACCGTTGTTGGGTTGACGTCCGTTACCATCATGTAAGCATTTTCCATATCGCCGATATAGGAAATATGCTCCAATCGGTCACTTACCCTCTCCATGAGTGTATAAAAGAAATAAGCCGGATCGTTATAGCCATACGCAGAGGCAAGGCTGACGAACTGTAATATGCCGCTCGTTTCTCCGTTGATAGAATCGAATCCATTTTGGAAATTGATCATGCCCATATCCACAAATTGGGGAATGCCAATGGACATAGTTTGATAACCGATCTTCTTCAATATTCCGGGCAGATGCTCCAGGGCATCCGTTCCCTCCAGAGTATTGGGAGCATACATCACGCGCGTATCAAATGGTGTTTTTCCCGTAAGCAGGGCTGTATCCGAGCCGGCTGATGTATTGGCATTCGTGAAATTATTTAGCATCAACAGAGAAGAAGAGGCCAACGAATCGAGGAACGGCGTCGTTTCGCGCTCATAACCATAAAGCGACATATTCTCAGCATTAATTCCATCATCGCTCACAAGAATGATGTTCGGTGTCCGATACCCACCCCCATCCACATCCTCAGTAGACCGTACGCTGATAGGATCATATTGGATAGCCAAAAAAAGGAATGAAAGTACGATAAAGCCAATTAGGCCAGATATCTTTACACGTTTTACAATCTTTTGTTGGCTATCCTCTCGTACTCCTGATAAATATCGAAGGATGAAGATAAAAGCCAGGATGAAACCAATGCTGTAAAGCATTCGCAGCCAGTTTGTCGTTGTACTCACGCCAAAGGAAAACACCGTGTACGTGAAATTATCAAACAATAACAGGGCGGAACCCGTCAATACAAATGCGGCTGGAATATGATAGATGAAATTCGAAAATGGCGGCATGAACAATATAAAAATCTGGTCCAGAATGAGAATTATCAGAACCATGAGGATTAAGAGAATCCAAAGGATGAGGCTTGAAATAAAGAGTATGCCCAGCTTTTGGCCGAAAGGCAACAGATCCATAAAAGACGGCTTGGTAATAAAGAACAGCCACTCCATGGAGACAAAGAAAAATGCAACAAAACCCGCCTGAGACATCACTCTGGGGAGAAGCGTTAATTTTCGTTGCAAATTGGTGAGGATAGATACGGGGTCCTCCCAGATTTGGAAAACCCCAAAAATTTTCGAGCTGATTTTTCGTCGTAAATCTGGATTGGAAAGGATGGAAGCAATTGAAAAGGCAAACCCAAATCCCACCAAAGCCGCCAAAACAGCTACCCATTGTTGAGTTATAAAATGAGGCCGAATCAGTATTTGCAGGGCGGATAAATCCATTCCTTCAGAAATGGCGGATTGGGGAACGATTCTGATGATATAGTCATCTTCTCCAATTGTTTCAACAGCGAAAGCTGGCTCCTCTCTACCTGGCAGCTGCTCAACCTTGATTTGAGGAAGTAGTTGTCCATTCTCTCTGACTAACAGTGTCTCCAAATCATAAAAGGAATTGGGCAGCATGATGGGATACTCAAATAAGTTTTCCCGCAGTTCTGCGTTCTCAGGTGACAAATTCTTCTTGACAAAGAATATCGCTGCGCCCGGCTTCGCCGCCATAACAATAAGCGTCGCTGTAATCAGCAGTAAACCGATAGATAGTGTAATTCTGAGTATGCTCTTTTTATTCATTTCATTGACCCCGCAGTTAATTTTTGGGTGCTTCAAAGCAGTTCGGTTAAATCCAGATTATATCCCTAATCGTATATTCTTTCAGAAAGGGTTATTTCGTGACGTGGCTTGCTAATACCTCAACCGCACCATGCGCCATCACCGCAACAGCATAGGGAAGGCAAGCTTCGTCAATATTGAACCTGGGATGATGGTGGCCATAATCCAGCCCCTTGGCTGCATTCGACGAACCAACCAGCATATAGCAGCCCGGAACGCCCTGGGTCATATACGAAAAATCTTCTGACCCCATGGTCTGATAAGCCTGGTCCACTTCGGCTTCATGCTGAATGCTGTGCACAACGTCTGCCATCAACTCTGTCAACGCTGGGTCATTATCCACCGGATAGGTCACTTGGACAATTTCAATCTCCGTCTGACATCCCATTGTCTGGGCGATCCCCTCAACAATTTCCCGGAAGCGTTTTTCCACCAGCTCAAACACCTCAGGTTTAAACGTTCTGATCGTCCCCTCAAACACCGCATCCTGGGGGATGACGTTGAAAACTGTGCCCGAATGAAACGCGCCAACTGTGATCACCGCTGAATCAAGAGGGTTCACATTGCGCGAGACAATGGTCTGCAGAGCTGTAATGATTTGCGCGGTCGCAACGATCGGGTCAATGCTAAGCTGCGGAATGGCCCCGTGACCACCTTTTCCAATGACCTTCACTCTGAAAGTATGTGCGCCTGCCATCATCGGGCCAGGCGTCAGTCCATACCAGCCCAATGGTTTTTGATTCCAGACGTGCATCGCCAGAGCATAATCCGGCTTGGGATCGGTCAGCAGACCCTCTTCGACCATCAACGCCGCACCACCATCGCCCTCTTCGGCGGGCTGGAAAACAAACTTGACCGTGCCGGGTATTTCTTCCCGCATTCCAGCGAGGATTTTAGCAACCGTCAACCCCACCGCAATATGACTATCATGCCCGCAGGCGTGCATCTGGCCGGGGACCTCGGAAGCATAATCGATCTCGTTCTCTTCCTGAATCGGCAGCGCGTCCATATCAAAACGCAGCAGGACGACTGGAGACTTCTTAGCACCTTCCAGCAGCCCAACCACACCGGTCTTACCCACGCCCGTGGTTACATTCATCCCCAATTCTGTCAGGGCTTCAGCCACGATCCCGGCTGTACGGACTTCCTTGAACCCAAGTTCAGGATGGCGGTGAAAATCCCGCCTGAGTTCTATGGTGTGTTCGCTGAGTTGTTTGGCTTGTTCTAAGAAATCCATCTCATGATCTCCTGAATTTTATCCTGCGGAATGTCTCTTCCAATTTGATCTGACCTGTTTCAAGATCAGTTACCCGATCACGCATCCTTTTTTCGAAGGTTTCGGGGTCACCAATCTGTGAAGCATGTTGTTTGAGGGCTTCCAGTTTGACATCCGAAAATTCAGTCACATCCAGGGTGACATCCGGCTGGCTGGTCAGGCTCATCCAAACCTCTTCAACCTCATGCGGTGGATAGCCATCCTCGATCAAGTCCATAAAGAAGAAGTGATTGCCCGCAGCGGGAAAGGCCGCATCCACCACGACCTGCCCGGCATAGCGGTGATCGGGATGATTGATATATTGCGAACTGGGAAAGATATTACTCGGGTCACAGGTTACCAAAATCTGAGGCTGATACTTCCGAATTTCACGCACCACCCTCTTGCGCATTTCAAGATCCGGAACGATATAACCGTCCTCATAATCCATAAAATCCACTGATTTCACGCCAAGATAATCGCATGCGTCTTGCTGTTCTCTGATCCGAATGTTGGAAATTTCCTGGGCTGTAAGGGTCACGTCCTTGGCCCCCTTATCACCCTGGGTCAGCAGGACATAACGGACCGTGTGCCCCATCTTAATCCAGCGCGCAATAGACCCTCCGAGGAAAAACTCGGGGTCATCTGGATGCGCTAAAATAACAAGGATTTCTTTAAGAGAATCCCAACCTTCAGTAAAATCCATGGCGTTCAGGTCCTTATTGTTGTCGTTATGATTTTTTCTGGTTGTTATTTTTTCCGCTGTTGTGATTGGACCGTTTGGAACGCCGTCCCCTTCGCCGGTTCGAACTCCGCCGCTTTGAGTTTTTGTTTTGATTATTCGACTCGCTCCGCTCAACCTTCTGATCTTCCGGGCGGCTCATGGCAACATCCTTCGGAGCTTCAGGGGCGATCAGGGGAGCGACTTCCTCGCCATTGGCGATTTTCTCAGCCCGATCCAGCTCATCTTTGGTGAACTGACGGGGACCAATTTCGGGAATATCCACAATCACAGTCTGCCGCAATGGCAGAATCTGGATCACGCGTCCCTCACCCATCGGAGTGAGGATGCGTTTCTTCCGCTTGGGCAGGGTCTTAATCGCCTCGACATACTGGTCATATTCATAACCCAGGCAGCAGCGCAACCGTCCGCACATACCGGTGATCTCTGAGGGAGTCAGGGAAATATCCTGGGTCTTTGCCATCCGGATGGATATGGAGGAAAAATCCGTCAGGAATTTGGAACAGCAGCGGGTTTCCAATCCACAGGCGCCCATCCCCTGAATGATCTTTGCGGCATCCCGCGGACCAATCTGGCGGATTTCCAAATGGACATCTTTCACCATTTTCTGGATATCCTGGTGCAGTCGTTTGAGATTGTAATGAACGGAATTTTCACTATTGAGTGCCAGAAACAGTTGTCCTCCATCCAGCGAATACTCAACTGTGATAATCTTTACGCCGCTCATCTCGTTTTCGTTGAGATGTTTTTCAATCTGTTCTCTGATTTCCTCTTCACGGATAGCCAGGGCTTTCCGCTGCATCAGGTCTTTGGCGGTTGCCGGCCTTTCGACGGGTTTAAATCCAGACAATTCCAGATTATTAGGATCCAGGTTCACCTGGGTTGTGGTGGCCAGCTGGGTTCCCCGACTGGTCCGCACGACAACAGGATCACCCGGTTTGATATCCGGATAATTGGACGCGTCAAAAAAGTAATTCTTTCCAACAGCTTCGAACTTAACACCGATAATATTCGTTTGAGTCATAGGCAAATTATATCATGCCGAAAATCAGGCATGCGCAGAGGTCAATCAAGGACTTCCATGCTCATTCGGGCAGCCACGTTCTGGGACAATGCCGTCAGCGCCATCCCCCCCGGTGAGGTCGGGTCAACAGCCACTACGGGCTGGCCTTCGTCCCCACCCAGGCGGACATTTTCGTCAATCGGGAGGTTAGCCAGCAGAGGCACGCCAGCCATGCGGGCGAGCTGCTCACCGCCGCCTTCGCCAAAGATCTTGCGTTTGCTGCCATCCGGCATCTCGAAATAGCTCATATTCTCCACCACACCCAAAACCGGCACTTCCATCTTCTTGAACATGGAAACGGCCCGGGCGGCATCATCAAAGGATACCTGCTGTGGCATCGTGACAATCACACCGCCACTCAACGGTACGGTCTGAACGAGGGAAAGCTGCACATCACCGGTTCCCGGCGGCAGGTCCACAATCAGATAATCCAGATCGCCCCAATCCACGTCCATCAGGAACTGCTTGATGGCGGAATGCAGCATAGGTCCGCGCCAGATCAGGGGCTGACCGGTGCCGACCATGAAGCCGATCGACATCACTTTCACGCCGTAAGCCACGGCCGGCTGGATCTTCATGCCCTTGGGGATTGGCGGCAGCGCTTCCACGCCCATCATCGTCGGGACGTTGGGGCCGTAGATATCTGCATCCAGCAGCCCGACCTTCGCACCAGCTTGCGCCAGTGCAACAGCCAGATTTACAGCGACGGTGGACTTGCCCACCCCGCCCTTGCCGGAGCCAACTGCGATGATGTTCTTGATATCCAACTCGGTGATCTTCTTATCCTCGGGCACCTTCGCGCCCATGGTCACATTGACCGAGTCCACTCCATCCAGCGCCAGCACAGCCCCTTCGGCATCGTTCTGAATCTGGGTCCGCAGGGGACAGGCGGGTGTGGTCAGTTCCACGGTGAAAGCCACCGCCGAACCGTCAATCTTGATATCTTTGATCATGCCTAAGCTGACCAGGTCCCGGTGCAATTCAGGATCTTGAACCTGACTGAGAACAGCCAGGACATCTTTTTCGGTGATACCTGCCATGTTACATGCATCCTTTCAACTGAATAAAAACCATCCCTGAGGATTTCACTGCCATAATCCTGACAGGTCAGGTGAGTAATGTATATTTGTCTGCTCAATTTTACCCACTATCCCGGAAAATGACCATGATTTTGGCTTTTCTTTCCCGCAAAATGGGGGTAAATTTGATTATGTTGGTTCAAATTTAGATTAATACCTATTGATTTAGCAGCCTACCGGAGGAAATGATGAGTGGTTTCTTTGGAACGACCGCAGGATACAATTCTGACCTCTCCCTGATCGCCAGTATATTCTTTTT
>Ga0209121_10001527_pt1 | contig 24259 bp, 18 predicted proteins | sample Cruoilmetagenom3_FD_187292 | JGI IMG/M metagenome (GOLD analysis project Ga0209121, IMG submission 187292) | Oil polluted marine microbial communities from Coal Oil Point, Santa Barbara, California, USA - Sample 3 (SPAdes) (version 2) | ecosystem: Environmental > Aquatic > Marine > Oil seeps ... | reverse complement strand
GATCACTCCTTCTAACCTGCTTTGCAACATACAAAACTGATTGACAACCGCCTATGTGCGTCATAAGCTAACAAATACAAATTCCTATACTATCGAGTTAGATTGTCGCCGTTTTGTGCCTGTGGCTGTGACATTCGATATTAACCGCCACCGGCAGCGACGCGATATGACAAGCCCCCGTTTCGATTAAACAAGCCAAAGCGGTGGTATCGCCGCCAAGCCCCTGCGGACCTACGCCGAGCCTGTTGATTCTCGAAAGCAAATCGGCTTCGAGCCCGGCGTAAAACGGATCGCTGTTTTTCTCGCCCAGATTCCGGCATAGCGCTTTTTTGCTCAGCAGGCAGCTCAGCTCGAAATCACCCCCAATCCCCACTCCCACAACGAACGGCGGGCAGGCATCGGCGCCGGCAGAGCCGACCACGTCGACAATCCAGTCGATAACCTGCACCGGCTCGGCCGTGGGCCTGAACATCCTGAATTGGCTTTTATTCTCGCACCCGCCGCCCTTGGTCATCACGGTCAGTCTGAGTTTATCGCCGGGCACAATCGTATGATGAATAATCGCAGGCGTATTCGAGCCGGTATTCTTTCGCAGATTCAGAGGCTCGGCGACGACGCTTTTTCGCAGATAACCTTTCTCGAAGCCGGCCGCAACGCCGGCGTTGATTGCATCGAAAAGCGTACCGTCCTTCTCGCCCGCCGGAGGCGCCACGGCCACCTGCGAACCCTGCTCGGCGAAGACCACCGCGAGCCCCGTGTCCTGGCACAATGGGATTTTTTCCTCCCTCGCTATGCGGGCGTTTTCGATGAGCTGATTGAGGATTTTCGTCGCCGCCGGGTTGGATTCATTTGCCGCCGCCTGCTCAAAAGCCGCCAAAACATCCTCCGGCAGCTCATAGCCGGCCGAGATACAGAGCGACTCAACCATCCCGGCAATCTTTTCAAATTCAATATATCGCACGATAACCAGCCATACTCGCTATTCGACATTCACTTCGAGGCTCTTATACGTCGTATTGCCGACCGCATCGCTGACCCGGATCGTCAGCACGTGGTCGCCTTTCGGCAGCTCTTTTTCCGCATCTATCCTAATCGTAAAATTCTCATCCTTCGTATCATACACCAAATCGTCCGGCACCGTCCCGATCCAGTCGGCGTTACTGTCAATCGTATATTCGAGCTTGCCGATCGCGCTAAGCTCGTCGATTACCTCGATCCCCAGAATCCTGTACTGCCCGTTGTCTTTCAAAGGATCGGTGATTTTCATACTCCTCACGAGAGGCCCGGTGTTATCGACCACTACCGGCTCGCTGATTCTGCTGCCGGTCAGTTTTGTCAAAGTCGTATTGCTCTTTTCATCGCTCGCGGTGACCCTGATTTCGTACCGGCCGTCCTCGGCGGTTTTGCCGTTCCACTCGAAGCTGGCGGCTGCGAGCTCATCCTTCAGCTCGATCCAGTTCGTCCTGCCGATTTTCCTGAAATCGATTTTGTAAACCAGCTTGTCGCCGTTGTCGTCTTTGGTCACATAGCTGATCTTGAAGACTCCCTCCTTGCTGGCAGTCTTGAGCCGGCTGACGGTAACCGAACCGACTCGCGGCGGCAGATTCGGAACGGTACTCGCCACGGCGATCTCCCTGATCAGCGGGCTTGCGGCACCGTACCGGCTTTGCAGGATGAGCTTGTACTGGCAGAACCTTCCGAGCGGGCATCGCAGTTGCACCGGCCCGGTCGCTTCGGCCGGCTCGGACCATTGCGAGAAAGTCGGATCGTTCACATCCTTGACGTTCCCGCTTCGAGCCGAGACGAGCACCTTGCAGCCGGCCGGAATATCCGCTTCGAGCTGCAGCTTTCCCCATGTGGCCGGCTGGCCCGCGTCGATCAGGTCGGATGTATACGTTCCCTCGGCGGCAAATCCCGAGCCGGTCGCCAGCAGCTTGGCTGGATTGGCCGAGCCCAGATAGACATCGTCGCCGGCCAGGGCAATCGCCGTGATTTGTGCCGCCTGCTCGTCCTCGTAGATCACCGCATGCCGCTCGCTGGACGGATCGACCTCGTAAAGATTGGCGTTATTGCCGGTCCCGACGAGCAGCTTACCCCTAAGGGGCGGGCCGTCCCGCTCGGCCAGGCAGAAGAACACCGCCTTCTCGGCGAAAACATCCGTCACGAAACCGTCGGCGTTAATCTTGTATATGTGACTTGCACCATCCGGCTTTGCCCCTTTGCGAACGGGCGGCGATCCGGCGGCGGGCTTGGCGGCACTTGCCACTTTGGTATTTGCTATTTTAAGCTTCAGGTCGCCCTCTTTTTCGCTGGTGCTTTCTCCTTCACCATCCTTTTTTTCAGCCTCGGGTCTCCCGGGCGATGGCCTGCTTAAAGTGGTTGCGGCGAATCGGGTCTGGGTCTGGACGATTTTAGCCGAGGTCGCCGTCGCGTAAAGGTTACCATCGGAGGCAAACAGCAGTGAGGTAATCTCGGGCTGGTCGCTGTCATATAAGACCGTCGCCTGTGTCGCGGGCATCTTGCCCGCGATTCGAGGGCGGGACGCCCTCGACACATGAATCTTATAGATCAGTCCCCGCCCGTCACTTCCCGCGTAAATATAGCCGTCGGCGCCGACCGCCAGCGAGAGGATATTTTTATCCCGGGCATCGTAAAGCAGCTTCGGATTTTTGCCCAGCGAATCGAGCTTGTAGATTTTACCCTCGGGCCCGGTGCCGAGATAGATACTGCCGCCTTCGCCGACGGCTATTGCGAAGATATATTTGGCATCGTTCGGGTCAGGCTCGAAAATAGTCTCCATCCTTCCGCCTTCAATCCGACACAGTCTGCATCCCCTGCCGCTGATCCCAGCCAGAAGCCGGCCGGTAACGTCCGTCGCCATGGCGAAAATATGCTCGTTAGAAAGATACTCGATGCTTGATGCTCGATGCTCGATGCTTGATGCTCGATGCTCGATGCTCGATTCTCGATTCTGGATGCTCGACGAGTATCCAGTATCCAGCCTTGTCAGCTTGCCGAGGCTGTATTTGTAGATGCCCCCGTTCGGGCTCGTGCCGAAATAGACGGTCCCACCGCTGGTAACGATACTGTTTATCGACCAGACGTGTTCGTGCTCCGTGCTGCGTTCTCCGTTCTGCGTAAGGAGTTCTGCGCTGGACGTAACACGCTGGGCGGAACGATCAACGCCGGACGCAGAACGCTGAACGCCGAACGATATCAGCGAACGGCTCGAACGGCCAAGCTGTATCGTACCGCGTGAGCCGATTACTACCTTCTCGTAACGCCCTTTAAGCAAATCGACGCTGCTGCTGTGACGCATTACCTTGCTGATCACCCCAAAACACGATGAACTGAAAATCAGACTGAAAAAAATCAAAAAACGTAATCTGAAAACAGTGAACAATTTGTGAACCATAACTGCTCCTAAAATATAAAAGCAAAGAATAAAATCGCTGGATTTATTCCTTTTGACCACTTACTTTTCGACGGTAATTTTGAGGATTTTTTTATCGATAACGACTGTATCTGTATTAATTCGTTTTTCGATCCAGTTGTTGTACGGCCGGACTCTCAGCGTTCTTTTGGCATCCTGCAACAGCAGGGATTTTGTCGGCGGCAGTCCCGGCAGCTCTTGTTTTTCGATAACGACCCCGGCCGACGGCTGGCTCAGCATGCAGTACAACACATCTCTTTTGAACTGGAGAGAATTATTCAGTGCCTCGATGAGGCTGCCCGCGCTTTGAGCGATGAACCTGTGGCCGGCCGCTTTGACGAGGAACTGCTCGTAATCCCGCTGCCCGCATATAGTCAGATCGTAGGTTCCCGCCGCCATATCCTCGGGTATCTCCATGGACCACTGATACTGCTTTTTTCCTGCGAGTACCGACTCGAGTACGGCAGTAATCTCTACGCTGCGAGAAGCACGGACCTTCGCATCGGACAAATCGACCGACCAGATATGCGAGATGATGCTTTTTGGCAAGATCCGGAGATCGACGTCTATTGATTCGATCTCGGGCCGGCCGTAGGGGTTGTTCATTAGTAGCCCGACGGCGCTGTAGCTCTCGCCGATCAGCTCGTTGACGCCCATGCCGCTCGATACGTTCCGCCAGTCTATCGATTCGTGCTCCGTAAGGAGTCCCAAGGACTGCGTGCTGAGTGCTGAGTGCTGAGTCGCGGTCCTGGGGACTCCATACGGAGAACGCGGTCCCTGGGACTCTCCCGAAAGGGACGCCTCACGGTGCTTTCGGAGAACGCCGAACGATGAACGAGATATGCCGATGGCCACTTTGTATTCGACGGTGTGCTCGGTGGGGAAATCGCCGAGCTGAAAAGCCGCGGCCGCTACGGCCATGCGAAGATAGAACGGCGTAAGAAGCTGATTGTTCACGAGCCGGCAGTTGTAAATACGCTTCTCGATATCGTTGTAGCGGTCTATGTCTATCGTAAGCGGAATCGTTTTGGCCTCGGCTCCGAGCATTCCGACGACTCCGGCCGCCTCATCGGTCGTGAAAGCTCCGAGAGTCTCGGTGGCACTCGCCAGCTTGAAGGAGCTGGCAAGGTTCGAGACGACGGTGTGCACCCTGCCGCCGGCCATCGGAAGGTCTATCGGGCCGTAGCCCAGGAAATAGTGTCCGAAGCCATAGACCTTATCGCCGACGACTTCCGTAACGGTGCCGTACACGCTCATGGAGATATCGCCGGAAACCAGCGGCACCGCAAGACACGATCCCGGCGTTAAACGTGCTTGTCGTTCTGTGTTCTGCGTGCTGCGTGCTGCAGTCCTTGGGACTCCTCTCGCAGAACTCGGAACGCCGAACTCCGAACGCGTAGAGCCGCCGGCGACGACAGTCAGTCCGAACGGCTCGGCGAAATCGCTCAACTGCTCGCGGACCCCGTCGGGCACGCCGGCGGTAATCAACACCTGCGGAAAGCGGCTGCCGCCCCGAAGGCCGCTCCCAAGGAGCCGGTCCGTCAGACGCCTTTCAACCTCGGCAAAATCGAGCGGTTCGGTAAAATCGAAGTTAAGGCCGCCCTGTCCGGAAGCCGTCGAATCGCGACCCTGTCCGACGGCGAGCATCTCGGCTATCGGCGTGGCACAGTAGAGCGGGTCTTTGGCGTAGTTCCAGGTGAAGGCGAGCGCCCCGGCCAGTCGCCCGTCGATATAGACCGGCGAGCCGCTGCATCCGGCCACCGGGCCGGTGTGCATGAATCGCTCATCCGTGCCTTTGACCAGAATCGCATCTATACTGCCCGGGCCGGAGCTCGGATTGATATTGCGAACGACGTCGACAACCTCCATGCCGAACTTCTCAATCCCGGCGACGCCGTACTCTGTCAGGCAGTAGGCCTCCATCCCGGGCCTGATCTCATCGAGGCCGATGTACCTGGCCGGATCCCAAATGCCTTCGGTGCCCTTCGGTTCGCCGGCGGCAAATGGCGCGGCCGCCAAAAACACGGCGATACATAAACGAAAAAGTAAAAATTTCTGTCTCAATTCGAGCATTGAAGTCCTTTCGATTCGTTGCCGACGAAAATTCTAATCGGAAGACATAACTATTGCAAGATAAAACAAATCCTGCTACAATTCTGGTTTGGTTTGTTGTGCGTATAGCGTTTATTTGATATATGAGTTAACGGAGAACGAAATGAAATCCGATCATCGGCATGAACTGAAAACCAACGAATTGGCCGAATGGCTGGGTAACCTGCCGGAATGGACGAAAGAAAATCTTTCGACGATTATTATCGTAGTAGTAGTTGTTCTCGCGGCCGGAGCTATTTACGGCTGGAGACTATACAGCAAAAACGTGGTGCTGGTGCGCGAACAGACAGAGTTTACGGACCTGATCAATCAGGTATCGGGCGGCAAAATGCAAATCCTTCAGGGCCAGCAGGCCCAGGGAAGAGACTTGTCCTTTATACTTCTACAGCCGGCAAACAACCTTCTAAATTTCGCACAAAAAACAAGCCATAAGCAGATGGCGGCCCTGGCGCTAATCAAACGGGCCGAAGCCCTGCGAGCGGAGCTTCACTACGGCAGCCCCGACGAGCAGTATTCAATAAAACAGACCAACCTGGCAAAAGACAGTTATACCGAGGCGTTCGAGAAATCATCGAAGAATCCTACGCTGGCCGCCGCGGCGAAATTCGGGCTGGGTCTTTGCGAAGAAGAACTCGGCAACTTCGAACAGGCCCGGCAGGCCTACAGGGAGGTCGCGGAAAATTCCGAGCTCGAGAACACCCTGGCGGCCGTCCAGGCAAAACGCAGACTTGAGACAATGGCTGATTATGAGAAAAAGGTCGTTTTCATGCCGGCACCGAAACCGCCGGAAACCGTAACATCAACCGGCTCCGACCAACTGCCCAACATAATACCGCCCTTCAATATATACCAGCCCCTCCAGTTCGATATGCTTCCGGAGTCTATCGAGCCGGACCAGGCCAATATTCCCGTCGATGCTAATGTGCCCGGTCAATGATTCACAAGGCCCGATATCAGAAGAGAAATCCGAGGGCGCCGACGCGGCCCAGCAACTGCACGTCGGCCACTCAATCAGGCAGCGCAGGCTCGATAAATACCTCCACGGCAGGTTCAGCAACCTCAGTCGGAGTTTCATCCAGAGCGCAATCAAACAGGGAGCCGTCAAGGTCAACGGAAAACCCGCCAAGCAGAGCCTCAAGCTCAGCCCCGGCGACATAATTGATTTTACCCCGCCCGAGCCGCCCAGCAAAGACATCCTGCCCGAAGATATTCCGCTCGATATTATCTACGAAGATGATGAGCTTATCATTCTAAATAAACAGCCCGATATGATTGTGCACCCGGCGAGAGGCAACACTCACGGAACTCTCGTAAACGCGTTAGCGTTCTATTCGGACGAGCTTTCGAGCGGGCTGGGTGAGTTTCGTCCCGGCATCGTTCATCGGCTCGATAGAAACACTACCGGCGTTATGGTCGTTACAAAAAACGACTCGGTACAATGGAAAATAGCTACGCAATTCGAAAAACGACAGGTAAATAAAACATACTTGGCAATCGTCCACGGGACTCCGGAGCTGACCGCCGACCGTATCAACGCCCCGCTGGGCGTGCATCCCCGGGTCAGGGAGAAATACGCCGTACGCCCCGAATCCGGAAAAGAAGCTGTGACGTTCTATGAAGTGATTGAAGCCTTTCGCGGCTACTCCCTGCTGAAACTGACCCCCAAGACCGGCCGAACGCATCAGTTGCGCGTCCACCTGTCATATATAAAGCACCCTATCGTCGCAGATGACATGTACGGCGGTAAGCTCGTCTATGAGTGGCAGTTGGCTGGTAACGAGCCGGCCGTGGCCGAACCTGTCATCAGCCGTGTTGCCCTGCACGCTTTTAGCCTGGAATTTATGCACCCGGTAAAAAAGCAAATGATGAAATTCGAAGCCCCCCTGCCGCAGGACATGCAAAACCTTCTCACCGAACTGAGAAAATACCGGAAAATCTGACACGTCCCGGCGGCAGCTCCCCAAAACAAAGATCCCCGCCCGGCAACCAAAACTAACCATCCATCTCTTAGGAAATACGGCTACACCCGTCACGGATTGTGCTAAAGTGATGACCCTTGCTTGCCGATGTCATTTTTGTCACAGGACGTTCAAGGTGACAGAAGTTACTGCCTTGAGCAATCAACTTCAGGCGAAAATAATGGCAGGAAAGGGGAAGATGCATGAGAACGGAAGCACACAAATCGGCGAAGACACCTCCCGACCCGGGCATATCCGAAAAGATGCGATTTGAGAACCAGATCGAGCAACCCCAATTCGAACGGCACAGGCGCTCCTGGGCTACGCTAAAGTGGTTCGAAGATACGCCTAAAACCGAGGATGCGTTCTATCTCCGTTTTCAGGATTTACCGGACGAAGACGCTGTGTTCCTCAAATCGTTCTACAACCTGACCGACAACTGGGAACTGTTCAAGATGATCTGTCAATTCTGGAACGTCAGAACATCAAATTGAATGACGAATGCAGAATGTAGAACTTAGAATTCTCAATTCTTCATTCTTCTCTCATTCCTGAGGCAGTTTTGCAAGGTCGGCATCGGAGCCGGCGACCATCATAATATCGTCCTGATAAATCACCGTGCTGGGCATAGGGACATTGATAATCTTACCCTTTTCGGCCTTTGATTGTTTACTGTTTTCACCTCGCTTTATCAAGACCAGATTGACATTGTGTTTTTGCCGGAGCTGCAAATCCATCACAGTCCTGCCGTCAAAGCTGGCCGGCGCCTTTATCCGGGCCAGGCTATAGCCTTCCGCGAAGTCTATTTTTTCGCCGATTTGCGGAGCGATCAGCTTATAGGCCCATCGCTCGGCGGATTCGATTTCGGGGTAGATAACCTCGGTAGCGCCCACCTTGGAAAAGACCTCGCCGGCAATCAAATCCTCAGCCCTGGCGTAAATTTGTTTAACTCCCATCTGCAGGAGGTTCACGACCGTCAGAATAGCGGCCTCAAAACCACCGGCCCCTTGTCCGATGCCGATAATCGCGACATCCACCTTGTCCACTCCCTGGGACTTAAGGGCCTCTTCGTCGGTGCTGTCGAGCCGGACGGCGTGGCTGACCTGGTCTGTAATCAATTCGATTTCATCCCGGTTTTTGTCAATAGCGATCACCTCGGCACCGCTCATCGCCAGAGCGATAGCCAGTTTCTGGCCAAATCGCCCCAGCCCTATCACCGCAAACCGTCTCATAATTCATCCCTCATATATCGTATTGTGTATATCGTATTGCGTATTGCGTTCTAATTTTGCGCGATACGCATCACGCAATACGCACAACGAAATTATCCGACAATAACCGCCTCTTGCGGGTAATTGTATCTGGCCGGCTTTAAGTTAAAGGTCAATGCGGCCAGCAGGGTCAACGGCCCAAGCCGCCCGATCAGCATCATCGCAATAATAATCAATTTTCCGGCCGTTGTCAAAAGAGATGTGATTCCCGTCGTTAAGCCGACCGTACCGAGAGCGGAAGCCGCCTCGAACATAATATCAGACATCGTAAAGCCGTTCGAATTCTCAGTAATGCTCAGCAACAGAGTACCGCCGAACAGAACCGCCGCAAACAGCAGCGTTACCATTACCGCCCTGCCGACAACAACGACACGAATCGAGCGCCTGAACATCTCGACTTCATGACGTTTTCGCAGGGCTGCTATCGCCGCCATGATAATAACCGCCAGCGTAACCGTCTTGATTCCGCCTGCGGTCGAGCCGGGTGAACCCCCGACGAACATCAGGAGAATCAATACAAACCTGCTGGATGGCGACATAGCGGATATATCGACGGTGTTGAAGCCCGCCGTCCTCGCTGTAATCGACTGAAACAGGGCGCCGGTTATCGTGTTTTCGGTCGGATTGCCCGGACCGGATGCGTAACGCTCGAACAAAAGGATCGCCAAAACTCCCAGCACAATCAAAGAGGCACTAACACTAAGAACGATCTTGGTCTGCAGCCGCATTCGCTTCGGTGCTTCCATCGAGAACCTGTATTGCTTATTGAACCACTTTTTGAAGAACCGTTTGATCCTGTCAACCGCAATATTCACAAGATCATAGAGCACGCTGAAACCAAGTCCGCCCAGGATGATGAGCGGACAAATCACCGCGCACGCCTGCCAGCTTCGGTTGTAGTCGACAAAGCTGTTACTGAACAGGCTAAAACCGGCGTTACAAAAAGCGCTGATAGCATGGAAAATACTATAGAACCATTTATTCTGAACGCCGCCGGTCCACATCCCCAGAAGGCTCACCGCGCCGACTGCTTCGATCAGAATCGTGCTGAAAAAGACAAAACCTATCATATTGCCAATCCGGCTGACCGTTCGGGCGCTGAGCAAATCCTGCATGGCTACCGATTCCCGCAGGCTGAACGCCTGGCCAAGCAGCAGGGCAAAAACCGCCCCGAATACCACGATCCCCAAACCTCCGAGCTGTATTAGTGCAAGGATAACCACCTGCCCCATCATGCTGAAATCCGTGCCGGTATCTTTGACAATCAACCCGGTGACACAGGTGCCGCTTGTTGCCGTGAACAAGGCATCGACAAAACTCAGGCTTTCTTTGCCGTCCGCGGATGCCGCCGGCAACATGAGCAGGCCCGCTCCGGAAAATATCAAAACCAGAAAACTTGCGATCAACGTCCGGGTCGGACTCTTGCCGGATGCCGCCAGATTGATGCTGGTCTTGCAAAGCTTTGCGACGACCTGCACAACAAGATAAAGACCTACGGCGAAATGCCGAACTTCCGTCGCTTCCGCTTTGGTCGGGGCAAACCAGCGACCAGCTCCAACCACAGCTACGCCAAGCACAAGCAAAAGCGGAATCTCGAACCAGTTGGCCCGCCAGAATTCAGCCTTTGAGACGGCATTAAACATCCGGATGAGTTTCTCGCCAACAAAGGCACAAAGTAAAGCCACCTGAACCGAGTACAAAATCCAGGCCCGAAGCAGCGGCTCTTCGAAACCGAACAGCATAACGAAAGACGCCACGACCACGGTCGCCGTCAGGGCATTGGCGAAAATCAAAACCCTCTCCAATGACTTGTTTTTATAAATTATCTGCATACGTTAATTTCCGACAGTCGTGTTTCGAGAGACAATTGTAAGTCCGAAATCGCAAATCGTAAATCGAAAACCTTCAAATACTTCAGGCGACATCCGCCAGGCCGATTGCATCTCCGAACTTTTTCAGCAGCGCCCGGCGGATATTACGATGCTCCGCCCTTGTCAGCATCGGATCCTGCGAGACCATCTCGAACGCATTTTTCCGTGCCATCACGAGCAGATCATAATCATCCACAATGCTGGCGATTTTAAGATCGGGCAGGCCGTGCTGCCTCGTGCTGAACATCTCCCCCGGCCCGCGGAGCCGCAAATCGTGCTCGGCGATCTCAAAACCATCGTTGCTCCGGATCATAATTTCAAGCCGGCTCTTAGCCGTTTCATTGTCGGTCTCCGCGAACAATAAGCAATAGGACTTGGCATCCGACCGTCCGATACGCCCCCTGAGCTGATGCAGTTGCGCCAGCCCGAACCGATCGGCGCCTTCCACCACCATGATTGTCGCGTTGGGGACATCGACGCCGACCTCCACGACAATCGTCGAGACCAGCACGTCAATTTTACCCTTTCGAAATTCCGACATCACCTGCTGCTTCTTCGCAGAAGGCATCTGGCCGTGCAGAAGCTCGACGTTAAATTCGGGAAATACTTTCTTCGAAAGCTGCTCCCACTCATCGGTCGCAGCCTTTACTTCATCGGCCTGCTCGGCAGCGGTAATCCGTGGATAGACGAAATAGGCCTGCTTCTTCGCTTTAAGCCGTTCGCGGATGAATTCGTACGCTTTCGGCCGGTTGTACCGATTCACCCAGCGGGTGACTACGGCACCGCGGCCCGGCGGCGAGTGCCTGATTATAGAAACATCCAGATCGCCGAACGCGGTCATCGCCAGGGTACGAGGGATAGGAGTCGCCGTCATCACAAGGCAATGCGGCGTCGCCTGCTTGCGCAGCTCGGCCCTTTGCGCGACGCCGAACTTGTGCTGCTCGTCGATGATAACCACCCCGAGCTTTTGAAACTCTATGTCCGACTGCAGCAGCGCCACCGTCCCAACGACAATGTCAATCTCGCCGGAACCGATCGCTTTGATGACCTGGCTCCTCTTCTTGCCGGTCAGTCCGCCGGTGATTAGAATGCGCTTGACGCTGCTGTTCTTGAGGTATCTTTCGATGCTGAGAAAATGCTGGCCGGCAAGAATCTCCGTCGGAGCCATTATCGCTACCTGCATCTTATTCGCCACGGCAAGCAATGCAGCGTAAAGCGCTACCACTGTCTTTCCCGAGCCCACGTCGCCCTGCAAAAGACGATTCATCGGCTCTGATTTGCCCATATCCGCAGCAATTTCAGAGATACACGAGTCTTGATCTTCAGTGAGCAGAAACGGAAACCGCTTTCGGATCCTGCTGTCGATCTTATCGGTGCAGCCGCACGGCACCGCCTTCGAAAAATGCAGAACCTTATACCGTCGAAGCGCCAGTCCAAGTTGCATCAGAAACAGCTCATCGTATTTTAACCTGCGCTTTGCCTGCGAAAGTTTTTCCTCGTCCGGCGGTAAATGAATCCAGGAAAACGCGTCCTTTCTGGAAATCAGGCTCGCTTCTTTCAAAAATCCTTTGTCGTAAAATTCCGATACAAGTTCGTTCAGATGATCGAGCACCGGGGCGATGACTCGCTTGATTTGTCTGCTGGTCAGTCCTTTGCACGCAGGATAAATTCCGCCGCTGAAAGAATCCGCCGACTGCGGGTGCTCTTCATCGAGCACAAAAAACTTCGGATTGGTCATTTGCAACTGATGTTTGTACAAAGTCACCTTGCCCGAGGCCATGATTATCTGGCCCGGTTCCAGTTGGCCTCGAAGATAGCCGCCGTGAAACCAGACAATCCTGCAAACGCCCGTATCGTCGCTGATCATGGCCTCGAAAAGCGGCTGCCTGCGAAAACTCTGATAGTCTGTCGACTCGACCATCCCGAATACGGTAACAGTTTGGTTGGGTCGCATCCGGCCTATCTTGCACGGTTCCGGCACAAAATTCCAGTCGCGAGGAAAATACTCCAGCAAGTCTCCAACCGTCTCGACCCCCAACTGCGCGAAAGTCTCGGCCCGCGCCGGCCCGACCCCCTTGAGGAACTGGACAGGCATCGACAAATTTATTTGATTTTTCTGCTTAGTATTCAATTTAGTCGTTGCCATTTACCTCGGATATTACTGTCTTACTTTCGTATCCACCGTGCATCAACATACCAAGCAGGAATCCAGTTTACACGAAGTTAATTCCGCTCCTATTGTTCTCACGAAAGCGATGACACTACAATTTGTCATTCCCGCGAAAGCGGGAATCCGGTTAGTTCATGACATCAGAATATAAGTCTCTCCACTGAGGATTGGACTTCTCTATCAAATCAATCTTCCATTGCCTTTTCCATTTTTTCATTCTTTTTTCTCTGGTTATAACATCGACTATGTCACTGTACACCTCATAATATACGAGACTATGGACATCATACTTTTGAGTAAAACCTTCGACTAAATTATTCCTGTGCTCATACACTCTTTTTAGTAAATTGTTCGTAACACCAATATAAAGAGTCCCGTTTCTCTTGCTTGCCAATATATAAACGTAGTACTGTCTCATTTCTTAACTTCTGGATTCCTGCTTTCGCAGGAATGACAATGTGTTATTGCTCGAATCCGTGTTTGCCGATAAGTCTCACAAATCGGACGTCACAGATTGTTTTGCCGACGAGACTATCCGGCTTCTTTTCACAGGCCACCAACTCCTGAACTGATCTGCCGCCAACAGGGGCGACGATCAGGCCGCCGTCGACAAGCTGGGCGGCCAGGGGCTTCGGTATCTCCGGCACCGCGGCGGTAATCATAATCCTGTCGAAACACCCTGACGGCGGCAATCGTGAAGCCGGCCAGCCGCTGCTGCCGTCACCGACATGAAACTCAACGTTGCTTATTCCCAGTCTTTCCAAAACCTTCCGGGCCGAGTCAGCCAGCTCGCTGAACCTTTCTATCGTATAGACTTTTTTTACCAGCTTACTCAGGACCGCCGTCTGGTATCCGCTGCCGGTGCCGATCTCCAGAACCTCACTTTCCTGATTGACCCGCAGTTCCTGGGTCATCAGGGCGACAATATAAGGCTGGGAAATGGTCTGGTTCAACCCGATAGGCAGCGGACCGTCCGTATATGCCTGCGACCGATGCGAGTCAGGTATGAACTCTTCCCTCGGAACCTCTATCATCGCCGACAACACATGAGGATCGGTTATATCACGACCCTTCAAGTCCCACTTGAGCATCCGCTGCCTGGCGGCTTCAAATTTGTCTTCGTTCCGGCGTCGATGCATAATTTCAATCATCGCTTTTTATCCGCGGTTTTGCAAAGCAATTCTGTCTCGCCAATTACAGGCTTTTCCATTACAAAGGTAACAGAAGCTTGATAGCTGCCGCCGCGGCCAGAATCTGCACTATAAGGTTAAATGCCTTCTGCGGGATTCGTTTCAGCAGGAATATTCCCGCAACCGCCCCGATGGCGATAAACGGCAGCATCATCAAATTGAGTTTCACCGATTCGGCCGTCATCAACTCGAGATTGGCGCTGAACGGCACTTTGAGCCAGTTAACGACACAAAAGAACCACGCCGCGGTTCCGACAAATTCGACTTTGGGCAGCCGCATCGCCAGCAGATAAATAATCATGACCGGCCCGGCGGCGTTTGCCATCATCGTTGTAACCCCCGCCATGAATCCGAGCGCGACGGCAAACCACCACTGCGTCGGAACCGGCGTATCTTCGCCTTTGGTCCGGTTCCGCCAGTAATTGACGGCCAGCATTACCAGAACGATTCCACCGATAATCGGCTTGAGCTGCCGGTCATTAACGAACTTCAAGCCGAAATATCCCGCCACAATCCCGGCAAAAGCCGCCGGAAGCAAACGCAGCACGTGCCCCCACCTCGCATTACGCCGATGGTACGTGATCGCAAACAAATCCGCCAGAATCAGGATGCCCAGCAAAATCCCCGTCGACTGACGCGTCGGAAGAACCAGCGCCATTAAAGGCACTATGAGGATTCCAAGTCCGGGCATCCCGGTTTTGGTCGTTCCGACCATCACGGCACAAACAGCAACCACAATCCATCCAAATAAGTCCAAATCCAATTCAAATAATCCTTTATTAAAATCCTCTGATTATTTATTTAAGTTTTAACCGCCGCAATTTATCGGTTTTGGCTCGGATTTGCAATTGACAATTGGTCTTTAATCACAGAAAATGAGAATCGCAGATAGCGGATTGACACAAATTAGTCAATATTTAAAGGAGACCGAAAAATGAATATAAAAAAGCTTCTCTTTTACATGCTCGCTGTCATTTTAGGCGGCTGCGTGCCGGTTATATCGCTGCACCCGCTTTATACGGAAAAAGATATCGTGGTGGATAAAAAACTGTGCGGCACGTGGATTGATAATTCCGGAGACACCAAAACCACATGGGAATTCGAGCGTATCGACGAACCGAAAAATGCATACAAATTGATTTTCACCGATGAGGACGGCAAAAAAGGCTCGTTTGTGGCGCACCTGCTCAAACTGAAGGACATGCTTTTCCTGGATATTTTCCCAGGCGAGCTGCCCTGGGAGCCGGAAGATCCCAACAAAATGGACTGGCCATATAATTCCTTATTCCTGATACCCGCCCATACTTTTGTGAAAATAGACTCCATAGAGCCCCGGTTGAAATTGCGATTAACATCAGAATCCAAGATGGAAGAATTGCTCAAGGAAAATCCGAGTGCGGTAGAACATACATCCATAGGAGAAAGGATTGTTCTTACGGCATCGACAAAAAAACTTCAGGCATTCGTTCTAAAGTATGCCGAAGATGAAAGAGTGTTCACGGGCGAAGTCACCCTGAGCCGTAAGTAACCCAAAACTAAAAACGCCCTAAGTCTTATCGAGCATCAAAATTATGACCGAAAAATCGGAATTCAGACGCTACCTGGTAAACATCGACTCTATCTCCGCGCACCAGCTTTTTACCGACTGCCTGGTGATAGGGGCCGGGATCGCAGGTCTTCGTGCCGCGCTCGAAGCAGCCGAACACCACAGGGTAATTATCGTCTGCAAGGGTAAAGCCGAAGAAAGCAACACCTTTAAAGCCCAGGGCGGCATTGCCTCGGTGCTGGATAAAGCAGATACATTCGAATCACATATTGCCGATACACTCAGGACCGGCTGTGGAATCTGCGATGAAGCCGTCGTCGACCTGGTCGTTCACCAGGGACCGGAACTCGTGGAGCAACTGCTCGAATGGGGCACGGAATTCGACCTGAGCGAAAACCATATAGCCGCTACGCTCGAAGGCGGTCACAGCTATCCCCGCGTCGCTCACGCCCACGGCGACGAAACCGGACGGGCCATTGCCGAGGCTCTGCTCGATAGAGTCAGACACAATCCCAATATAAGGATAATGGAGAATTTCTTCACAATAGATTTGCTCACCGACAACAACAAGTGCATGGGAATCATCGGCCACGAACGTAAGAGAGGCCCACAAATCATCTGGGCCGCAAATACGATCCTGGCCACCGGCGGAGCGGGACGGCTATACCGTGAAACGACGAATCCGGAAGTCGCCACCGGCGACGGCATCGCCATGGCTTACCGGGCAGGGGCTGTGCTGAGAGATTTAGAGATGGTACAGTTCCATCCGACGACGCTCTACATCGCAGGCGCTACGCGCGCCCTGATTACCGAGACTCTTCGCGGCGAAGGAGCAATCCTGGTAGACAGCAAGGGCCGGCACTTTATGAAGGAATACCACGAAGCCGCCGAGCTTGCTCCGCGTGACATCGTCAGCCGGGCTATCCTGGCACAAATGCGAAAAACCGAATCGACGCACGTTTATCTCGACGTCCGGCATTTCGATAAAGCATATTTCGCAAAAAGATTCCCCTGGATTAACGAGCTTGTCGAAAGTTTCGATATCGACATAACACACGATCTCATCCCCGTACGGCCGAGCGCCCACTATATGGTCGGCGGCGTAAAAACCGACAGCTCGGCCAAAACGAGCGTCGAGAACCTTTACGCCTGCGGTGAAATCGCTTCGACCGGCCTGCACGGCGCAAACCGGCTCGGCAGCAATTCCCTGCTCGAAGGGCTTGTATTCGGAAAAATCGCCGGGCAGGAAGTATCGAAAAATAAAAGGGCAACCGCCGCCCATCTCAAGCGCCCCATAATAAAACATCAGATCCCCCACTCGGACCGTACCCGTTTGGACACCGCCGACGTGAGGAACTCGCTTCGTGCCCTGATGTGGCGAAACGTCGGAATCACCCGCCTGGACCAGCCGCTCTCAGAGGCACAGGAAATTATCAGATTCTGGCAAAGGTATGTGATGGACAAAATTTTCGATTCACCGGCCGGCTGGGAATGCCAGAACAAGCTCACCGCTTCTCTGCTTATAGCCCAATCCGCACAACAACGCAGGGAAAGCCGGGGAGTCCATTATAGAAGGGATTTCCCCAAAATCGACGATGAGAACTTCAAGAAGCATATCAAAATATCAAGGAAATCTGAAGAAAATCAATAGCCGTCGTTGCCATCATACTATCTGAACTAACAACCGTAGAAAAAAAAGTTGGTTTTCGTTATAATTAAGGCAGATAAAAGAACAATTATCAATAGTCAATAGTAAATAGTAAATTGAAAGAGTGGGTCGGGCGGTCGCCGGCTTCTTTTGAAGCCGGAGGAAAGTCCGAGCAGGACAGGGCACGGTGGTGGCTAACGGCCACCCGGGGCGACCCGCGGGAAAGTGCCGCAGAAAATACACAGCCGATGTCCCTTAGGGGAACAGGCAATGGTGAAATGGTGCGGTAAGAGCGCACCGCGGCGCCGGTGACGGCGCCGGCAGGGTAAACCCCACCGCCTGCAAGACCAAGCAGCCGGACACTCGGCCCGGGTACGGGCGGCTAACAGCCGCTCTGCCGGCGGGTAGGTCGCTTGCCGAAAGGCAGAGCCAACCGGCAACGGTTGGTCAAGATAAATGGTCGCCACCCGCCTTTTTAGGCGGGATACAGAACTCGGCTTACAGACCCACTCTTTTTGATAGAATAAGAGTTTTGCAAAATTGAAGTTAGGCATATATTATTTCAGAAAATCAGTTTCTCGATTTTCTGAAATAATTAGATATTGTAGCATAACCTGTTGTCTTATCAAACTTTACACATCGCCTTTTTAGAAAGAAAAAATCAAAAGAAAAGATTTTTTCTTTCCAAAAGTATGCCTAACTTCAATTTTGCAAAAGTTCATATAGAACAATGATTATTAAGGGCTTCTTTACCTATCTACGAACGCGCCGAAGAGGACCTTGACCGCGACGGTATCATCCGTGGCAACGAGCTCGACCGTTCCCTTGTTAAAGTTGATGTGATCGAACTCGGCCCCGCCGGCCTGGCTCAGCCTCATCGCCAGTATGGGTGACGCATCCAGTTTTACCAGCACTGTCTCGAACGTCTGATTGATGAGCATACCGCAGACGTCCAGCTTCTTATTATACTGGCCGGGCACATCTACATCGGCGCCAAGCTCGTTGATATCCTTGCGGATATTTTCCAGAACGTACCTCAGCATCTCGATTCGCCTGGCGTTTTCAGATGCGAAAGATTCGCCGAGGGCTTCTTTTCCAAGCACCATTTCGCAGTCAAAGCGAAGACCTCGCCTGGGCCGGGTCCGCAAACTCCCGGCCCTGTCCTCGACGGCAAAGAAATACTTGCGGATAACGTTTAGCCGGTACTCGTGGAATGTCACCATATTGAACCAGGTGCTGTAGCCGTCCGGGCTCTGGCCCAGCGAGGCGACAACCCTATCGCTGTGACTGACCGTCTCGGTTTCCGCCAAGAGCGAACCAGGCCCGCTTTGGGACCTTCGAATCTTAGGCAGAGCATCGAGAGTGAGGCTTTTTTTCAGAACGATCTGGTCATACGGCGCGGACAATTCTTCCTGCCCGGAATGCCGGTTTTTCGATGCGGCAGGTGAGGATACGGCAGAACAACCGGCAAGCAGAATACCGAGAAATAAACCGGCATAACAGCACAAAGCAAAAGCCAATCTGCGATTTCCAATCATGGAATTCGCAGACTGACTCGGCACGTTTCGCCGCATTGCAATCCTCCTTCTATGAGTCGATCGTTAGACTTCTTTGGAGTCGATCCACTTCATCATCTTACGCAGTTCTTTTCCAACGGTTTCCAGCTTGCTGCCGTGGTCCTTGCCGTACAGCTCGTTGAAATTCTTCAGTCCCGATTTATACTCGTTGACCCATTCCTTGGCAAATTCACCGGAAGTAATCTCCGCGAGAATTTTCTTCATCTCGGCTTTGGTCTGCGGCGGGACAATTCTCGGCCCGCGCGTCAGGTCGCCATACTCGGCGGTGTTGGAAATGCTGTATCTCATATAGCTCATCCCGCCCTGATACATCAAGTCCACGATCAGCTTCACCTCGTGCATACATTCGAAGTAGGCGATTTCCGGCTGATATCCGGCTTCGACCAGCGTCTCGAAACCGGCCTTGATCAGCGCAGTCAGACCGCCGCAAAGAACGCACTGCTCACCGAACAGGTCCGTCTCCGTCTCTTCTTTGTACGTCGTCTCGATGATCCCCGCCCGGGCGCCGCCGATGCCATTGCCCCATGCAAGGGCAATCTGCTTCGCGTCGCCGGTCGCATCCTGCTGGACGGCCACCAGGCACGGCACACCGCCGCCCTTTTCATACTCGCTGCGAACCAGATGTCCCGGGCCTTTCGGGGCAATCATCACGACGTTCACATCCTCCGGCGGCACAATATACTTGAAATGAATATTGAAACCGTGACAGAAACCGAGCGTCTGGCCCGCCACCAGGTTGGGCCCGATGTGGCCGGCGTAGATTTTCGCCTGGATTTCATCGGGGAGCGTCACAATAATCAGAGCGGCACCGTCCATAGCTGTTTTTATGTCGGTCGGCTTAAAGCCATGCTCAACCGCAAGCTTGTAATTGTCCGTCCCTTCCAGCTCGGCGACTGCAACCTCGACGCCGCTATCGCGCAGATTCTGACTGTGCGCGTGGCCCTGGCTGCCGTAACCGACTACCGCCACCTTTTTGCCCTTTAAGGCATCGATAGGAGCATCATTTTCGTAATGTATCTTTACTGCCATAACTTAATTCTCCTTGTCTGTGCTAAATAAATCAGCAATATAATTATCCTGTACCTTGAATTTCCCGGGAAACCCCGATATCCGGCCTAATCCATGGCGAGACTCTCAAACGGTCCGAGAAGTCCATTTCCGGCAAAAATCCCCGTTTCCGCAACATCTTAACGTCAAACTGCCAATTAAGCAAGAAATTTATGCGTAACCAAAATTCGAATCTCGCCCGAACATTTGACCCGTTTACTTATTTATATGTCTGCATAAATAGTGCATAATAGCAAATATTCGTCAGCAATTTAATCGAAAGGACTTAATCAAATGGATCAGCAAATTTCTAAATATCCGATGTTAATACTTATTCTCTGCCTTGCTTTGTCCTTCTGCCCAGAAACATATGCTAAAGAGAATCATAATTCAATCTCCGACAATTCAACAAATCATATTGTCGCCGGCATGAGTGAGACACACGATAGCCTCCGCAAAATAACCAGCGGCCTGCCGTCCGATACTCGAAATCAAACTATCCGGCAGAGATCTGAAAAGACTGCACTCTATTACATTGGCATGCCGGGCTATAACAGGTATCGTATACCGTCGCTTATTGTAACAAAACAAGGCTCCTTACTGGCCTTTTGTGAGGGCCGCACTTCAGGAGATACCGGAGATATCGACACACTCGTCAGAAGATCGGAAGACGGCGGCACAACCTGGAGTAAATCCCAGCTTGTCTGGTCCGATGGCAGCAATACCTGCGGCAATCCCTGCCCTGTAGTGGACCGAAGCACGGGCAGAATCTACCTTCTCAGCACATGGAATCTCGGTACAGACCACGAATCCCAAATCATATCATGGAAAAGCAAGGATGTTCGCCATCCGTATATCTGCTACTCCGACGACGATGGAAAGAGCTGGTCGAAACCCGTCTGTATTTCAGATACCGCTCGTCTGGATGACTTCAGATGGTACGCCACCGGTCCCGGAATAGGCATCCAGATTAAACGGGGCAAATACGCCGGCCGATTGGTTATCCCGGCTAATCACAGCTACACTGAAACACGGGATGATGTTTTCAAAAGAAACAACAAGTACGGCTATGGCTCGCACGTTATTTACAGCGACGATCACGGCAGTACCTGGCAAATTAGCGAGACGATTACACCCGGCTGCAACGAAAGCCAGGTTGTGGAACTGTCAGATGGCTCGCTGATGATGAACATGCGGAGCTACAACCGAAAACAATGCCGTGCCGTATCGATCAGCAAAGATGGCGGCCAGAGTTGGTCCGAAATCACGCACGATCCAACTCTTATCGAGCCAGTCTGTCAGGCAAGCATGATTACGTACAATCAAGACAGCAACAAAAGCCTGGTGCTCTTCTCCAATCCGGCCGACAAAAAAAGACGTATCAGAATGACCATAAGATTGAGCTATGACGACGGTAGTCCTAGGGACTCCTTACGGAGAACATGGCCTGTCAGGAAAATATTGCATGATGGCCCCGCCGCATATTCATGCCTAACTGTTCTTGAAAACGGTGAAATTGCGTGCTTTTATGAAGCAGGCGAAAAAAATCCATACGAAAGCATGATTTTCGAAAAATTTACAATCGGATGGCTGACAGGGCAATAAGAGCAGCCGCCGGATTCGGTTATGCCCCATTACTACTCTTGACATACACGGCCTTAGTCAGTATCGTTGCTGGAAAACTCTTTTGGAGGTAGTACTGTGAGAAACTGTGCATTGCTCATTGCCGTTGCAGTAATCGTAAGCATCTCCGGTTGCAAAACTGGACCGGTTATCAATCGACAGAAATCCCAACATCTCGTTCACGACGTCTATTTTACGTTAAATGATGACTCCGAAACCGCCAGATCAAATTGCTAACAGAAAGTGTTGTATATTACTATGTTAAGCATAAAATAAGAAAGAGGATTTAGATTGGTCATGCCAACTGTCAAAGAAAATGCTCTTGAGTGGTCCTTGAAGCACTTAACCAGATACTATGACAGTGACTTCTATCCAAAATCATTCGAGTTTGAAGCAATTGCTAGCAATTGGCCTTCCGTTAAAGATTACGTACTCTCTTTAGACTTGCTGAAGTATACTCCTAAATCACCTGTCATTAGCCTCGCCCCTAAACCAAATGGAACTTACCGTATTGTGCATAAACTCGACCCGATAGATTCATTAATTTTCACGGCACTTGTTTACGAGTTGCACCAAATTATTGAAGGCTATCGTATTCCTGCCTCAGAAAATATTGCATGTTCATACAGAATAAAGCCTGATGTTAATGGTTCCTTCTTTGATAGAGACGAAAACGGTTGGAAGAATTACAAGAGACGAATAAAAAAGCTCTCAAGAAAATACAAAGATGGATATGTAATTACTTGTGACATAACAGACTTTTACAATCAAATATATACCCATCGCCTTCAAAATATTATTTCAGAAGCAGGTGGCGGAGAGTTTGATGAACAAGCATATATTCTACATGAATTTCTGCTAAAGTTAAACACAAAAACTTCTCGCGGTATTCCTGTTGGCCCAGCGGCAAGTATTGTTTTAGCTGAAGCAATAATGGCTGACATAGACAAGAAAATCTTGAGTTATACTCGTGACTTTACTAGGTGGGTAGACGACATAATCATTTATTTTAAGAAAAAAGAAGATGCGCTCTTTGTTTTTCATGAATTGACGAAGTACTTGCATAGCATCCATACGCTTGTTTTTTCAGGAGAAAAGTCTAGGACAGTAACCGTTAAAAGATTTTTAAAGCGTTACTTTAAAGACGAAGAAAAAGAAGAAGAGATTGTGATATTGAGAAAAACAGAAGAGTTGGCAAAAGAAGAATTTGAAAAATTGGATATCGATATCTCTCCTTACGGATCATATGACGAAGAAACTGAAGAAGCTTTAGAAGAAGAATATGAACGCATTTACAACGAAGTTGCAGAAAACGAACAGTTTAAAATCCTTTCAAAAGCGTATAGGGAAATTCTAAAAAAATCTGTCGACTCAAACAAATTAGACGTTCCACTATTGAGGCGTATATTGAGAAATGCCACAAAGTACAGAATAAGAAGCATTGTGCCAATTGTCTTAAAGAATTTTGAATTTTTCATTCCGGTTATCAGAGAAATCATAATTTACTTAAACAAAGTACTGAGTGCCAAGTTGATAGAACGTCATAAAAAATATTTTGAGATAATACTGGATAGCTCCATAATGCGGTTTCCTTTTATAAATATGTGGATTTCACACCTATTACATAACAAACATTTCGACGCTTTTGACTTGCCAAGTAATTATGAAAAAATCTCTCAAATCAGAGATCAAGCTCTTTTGGCAAGGAGAAGAAAAGATAGAGTTTGGATTAAAGGCTATAAAGATGGTCTCGATGTATTAGGTCCTTGGGACAGAAGAGCTATTTTATATTCTTCGGATATTCTATCAAGAGACGAAATGGAACATTGGATAAAGCTCGTTTCCTCAAAGGGTGATATTGTTGATAAATCTATATGTACATTATTGTTATCAAAAAGTTAGCCAGGTCGGGTGTGCAACAAGTTACACAACCTATCATGCTGACAATTGAGGGTCGTAGGAGTTGTCGCGATGCCCCAAAAGAATAATCCATTCAAACCCACACATCCCGTTGCCAAGGGCATTTTTGCGGGAAGGACCCACGAAATTAACCGAATCAGGACAGTCCTCGAGGAGACTAAGAACGGAAATCCAACAAATTTACTTGTTGTCGGCGAGAGAGGAATTGGCAAGACGTCCTTGTTGCTTGTGGCAAGATGTCTAGCTTCCGGTGATATTGTTCATAATGAACAGCGTTTTGATTTCATGACAACGGTTGTATCACTTGACAAACGGACCTCTGTTGGGGAGCTTGCTCGCAAGATCAACACCGCGATGGAGCGCCAACTCCGAAGTTCAAACAAAGCAATGCAGTACATGAAAGACACGTGGCGTTTCATTCAGAGACTTGAAATCATGGGTACAAAGATTGCTGCGGAATGCAATCATGCGTGCGATGCGGAGATATTCGAGAGTTTAACGTACTCAATAGCTGACGTTGCGAAAGCAATCACTTGTCGCAAGAGCGCTGTTTCACAATTGGGGCTTATTCGGCCAAAGGACGGACTTGTGATTTTCATTGACGAAGCGGACAGCGCGCCGGACCAACTGGATTTGGGGGCTTTGGTCAAGCAGTTGTCCGAGAGACTCCGGATAGAGGGCGCCAACAAGGTTCTATTAGTTCTTGCCGGATTACCTAATGTCCGCAACGTTCTGCTCCGAAGCCACATATCTGCATTGCGGTTGTTTGAAGAGTTGGAACTGACACCTTTATCTGGAGAAGACGTTAAATCGGTCATCCGAAATGGGCTTGAAGCGGCGAACGCGATGCAGAGTACCCCCGTGAAAATCACGGAGGATGCCCTTGATCTCAT
>Ga0209121_10001525_pt1 | contig 24263 bp, 20 predicted proteins | sample Cruoilmetagenom3_FD_187292 | JGI IMG/M metagenome (GOLD analysis project Ga0209121, IMG submission 187292) | Oil polluted marine microbial communities from Coal Oil Point, Santa Barbara, California, USA - Sample 3 (SPAdes) (version 2) | ecosystem: Environmental > Aquatic > Marine > Oil seeps ... | reverse complement strand
ATATTGTCCCGTTGTTTTTTAGTAATCTATAAGTTTCCTTTATCCATTTTTCCGACCAGTTATAGTACTCTCCATTTGGCATGTTATCATTATAAACATAATATTTTATCCCTATATTGAAGGGCGGATCTGCGAATACCAAATCTATGGATTTATCCGGTAATTTTTTCATAATTTTCATACAGTCATCTAAATATACTTTATTTACTTCCATTCTTATTCTCCTTGCTCAAACAACTGACTATTCCCTTCCAGTCACTCATCAACCTTCATTTCCTTTAATCTTGTGAGCATTTTGATCGACCCGATATCCATTTCCAAGAACGCAAACCATTTCTTTCCGAGGTCTCTCAGGGAGGCACCAAAATGATAGACTTTGGTATTGTCTATGATTATAAATCGGTCATGGGAATTCTTAAACTCTTTTATCTTGATGGTTGGATACTGTTTATTGAATTTCTTTATATCCAATGCCAATTGTTTTGATATTGTTTTTGTGAGAATCGTAACTTTTACGCCTTTATTTCTTTTTGTGAGATGAATCAAAACAGTATCATCAATATAATTATCAATAATAGTGATTGATTTTTGGGCTGTTCGAATAAGGTCTGCAACGAATTGGTAAGCATCAAAAATTTGATCATCAAAAAAGACACCTTGTTTGGGTTTTATACTTCGTTTTTCAATAGCAGTGAAAATCTGTTCAAATTTCTGCTCAGTTTCTGCTTTATGCTCTATCTGCCGCTTTTCCAATGTATTTAGACGCTGAAAAACTTTTGCATTTGAAGCGATAAAGCGTCTCATTGCGACAAAAGCTCGCATAATTTGAATATTAACTTCAATCGCTCTTTCACTGGTAAGTACTCCTGAAATAGTCGCAACACCTTGTTCCGTAAAAACAAAGGGAAGTGAACCGCCCAGATGCTGCTTTGAAGGTATCGCATTTTGCGATACCATAAGATTGGTCTCTTCTTCTGTGAGTTGAAACATGAAATCGGAGGGAAAACGTTTGATATTTCTTTTTACCTGTTCTCTTAGTCTAATTGGTTTTACACCATAAAATTTTGCCAGGTCTTTATCCAATATAACTTGAACATCGCGGATGGTATAAATCCTGTTTTGAATTTCTTCATTTTTAATCAATTTACTTCCGCTCATAACAATTTCACCGTTTTACCCCCTTGGTATTCTTCATTTATATTCTTTTTGATAAACATTCATCTTTGCCTTTACTCTGATTATTTCACACTTCCCAGTGTCTGCCTCAGGACCAATGCGTTTAACTCTATCACCATAAGATTCATAGTATTTAGTTTGAGTCGTGGGAGATGAAAGTATTGCAATAATTTCATCACCATCGACTATTGATGATTTTCCCAAATATATAAAATACCTTTCTTTTGGATTATAATTAAAGTTTGGATTAGAATAAGGACGATGTAATTTAAAAACGGTCCCCACCTTTAGATCGTTCATTTATTAAAGGATTTTGAATATTCCCAATCTAATAAATGTTTTAGCTCAATTGGTATATTTACATATTTTTTAGAATTAAATTCATCTGTTAGTAAAATTCGGCTATTATGGCATCTTTTCCAGGCTTTTCTCCAAGAAGTTATCTCATGTGAACTTTCACTTGCGATTTTTGTCGAAATATCTTTCTCAGCAAAAATATCAATTGTGTTATCAATAACATCAAGTTCGAAATCAGAAAAATAATCCAAATCAGCTTTCCCTTCTGCCTTTATTCTATATGTAATATTTCCATTTATTACATTTCCTTTAAATAATAGAAATAAATCCTCTTTGAGATTTTCTCTGTTTTTGTATAATTCTTTCGGAACTGGTCCTCTTTCCATAGCAATATAATTTAGGTCAAAAACAGGAACTCCAATCTTTTTAACACTTTCAACATCTATCCATGCAAGTATTTTATATAAAATCATTTGAGGAATATACATACTTGTTTTTTTTCTATATGCTTTTGCAATGTAATTTATTGCATTATATAGTTTAGCTTTATAAATTGAATTCACATATACCCCTTTCAATTAATATCTTATTATATAGGAATATATCATTATAGTATTTAACTGTCAATAGATAGAATCAATTTTGTGGACTAATGCAATCATACGATGACAATAAGGAATAGACTTAAATCTCGAACCTCGAAAATCCCATGAACTTTGCCTCTGCCTTTTTATAAATGTGTAAATACAAGCATCGACCATATTAAATCCAAATGGTTTACTGTATGTAACTGTATAAAAATAGTAAATAGTCTATATCACTCCTTCATATACTTATTCAAAAACTCTTCGGCATGACGGTGAAAATCAAGTTTGTTTTTTGCTTTAAAAAATCCATGTCCCTCATCCGGGTATTCAATATATTCAACAGGAATACTACTATTTTCCAATGCCTTGACTATTCCAACACTCTCTTCCACTTTGACCCTTACATCATTCTTTCCCTGACCTATCAAAAGCGGAACCCTTATATTATCCGCACTGAAATAAGGAGACCTGTTTTTCAAAAGTTTCATATCCTTTTCAGGATGACCTATTCTCTTGTAAAACATATTCAAACGGGGCTTCCAATAGGGAGGTATACTCTTTATACAGGTGAAAAGGTTCGAGATCCCGAAAAGGTCAATGCCTACCCTGTAAAGATCAGGAGTAAATGCAAGTCCGGCCAGAGTGGCATAACCGCCGTAAGAACCCCCGAATATTGCAATTTTGTCAGGGTCTGCTATTTTCTCTTCTATTAAATATTTTACCCCGTCCGTAATATCATCCTGCATCTTTCCGCCCCATTCCCTGTCACCTGCATTAATAAATGCTTTTCCGTAACCTGTTGAACCCCTGAAATTAACCTGAAAAACAGCATATCCCCTGTTTGCAAGCCACTGAACATCGCTTATATATCTCCATGTGTTTCTGGACCAGGGACCGCCATGAGGGTTTACAACAACGGGAAGACCGTAAGGTTTCTTCCCCACTGGTAGTGTAAGATATCCATGAATGGTAAGTCCGTCGCGGGCAATGTAAGTAATAGACTGCATTTTGGCAAGTTTAAATTTTTCCAGTTTTGGCCTACCTTTGAATAAAAATTCAAGTTTTTTCTTATTTCTGGTATAAATATAATAATGTAAAGACTGACTGTCTCCATCGTATGTAACGCACCAGGTATTACCATCCAATGTTCTTGAGCTGTGTCCTAAAAACACGCCCGAATCATTACTCGATAGCAATTTGTAATCTTCTTTATACTCATGGTTCAATACACACCATTTTCGTTTTTCTCCGGTAATCATAACAGACTCGGGCTCCTTTTCATAATAAGGGAATATAAGGTTTGCATCCACATCATACATACTGTCTTCACACATCACTTCTTCTTTCATAGTACTCATATTTACTCTGATAAGTACAGATCTGTTGCGTCCCATACTGCTTATCATATAAATTTTGTTATTCCTTATTTTAACAATACCTGTTGTAAGCTCGTCCTCCTGCGGCACATTCAGGAAAAGCTGCCACCTGTTTTTATTGAAAATGTAAATTTTCATGCCGCCTTCTTGCTCTGGCACGGCATACGCTCGTATTTTGTAATTTTCATCAACAGTAAATCCTAATGATTCCATAGTATTCTCTATGACCTTCTCAATACTTCCGCTTCTTGCATTCAGTTTGTAAATATCAAAATATCTCCTGTCTCTTCTGTTCATTTTAATAATAGCATCATCCCTGTACTCAGGGTTATAGTATATCGGTAATGCCTGTATGTCCTCATCTGGTGTAAGCAAAACAGGTTCGGTATTCTTTTTTATATCCATCCTGTAGATACGGAAATTTTCATCTCCATGCCTATCCTGAAAGAATAAAAGATAATCGCCTGTCCACAGCCACTTATACCACATTACCTCATATTCTTTGTCCTTTGTCAGAGGCCACTTTTCACCGGTCTTCCTATCCCATATCCAGATATTTTTAAAACCCTGGTAGTCCGAAACATACGAGATATATTTCCCTCCCGGTGAGATGCGCACAGAGCTAACTTCGGCATCACCGAATATCAACTCAAGGGGTATCAAACAAGCATCTTGTCGAGTAGACATTTCATCCTCCTTTCAAATAGTCAATTTTACATAACATTACCAACATATGTGATATTTTGTTAGATATATTGGGACGGGGATTGACAATCCGGATAATTTGAGAGCATTTGATAATATTGCTCCAAGTTCTTTATTTCTTATTTTCCTTAAGTATGCTTGTTGAAATTTTAATATACTTTTTTTAAGATACATATCCTACCAAACACCCTCTTATGAAGCATTTAAAACATTATTTATTGCGAACACGGAATATAAAGGAATATTAATAAATTTTTTATCTTGAATAAAATTCCTCGGGGAAATTCTTATAATCAATTTAGGATTATATTTATCTTCATAACTTCTCAAACTCTTAATATTACGACTTGTTCCGCTTTTTACTTCTAATGGTATAATACTATTCCTATGTTGTATAATAAAATCAACCTCTGCATCATTTTTAGATTTCCAATAAAATAGATCCTTATATCCATTTGTTATTAATTCAGAAGCAACATAATTTTCAATAAAAGCCCCATTGTATTCCTTAAAATAATCATTTGGTCTTATTATTATATCAGAACTTAAATTTAACATTGCACCTAATAAACCGTGATCAAGTAAATAAATTTTAAATTTGGAAAAATCAGTATATCCTGCGAGTGGTATTTTTGATGTTTTGAGATTATACACAATATTGATAAGCCCTGCTTGTCGTAACCATTCTATTGTTTGTTCGAAAGTTGATGCTCTCGCATTTTTTCTTACATTTTTATACTTAAATTTTTTATTTTCTTTAGCTAATTGATAAGGTATTGATAACCATAATTCAGATGTTTTTATTGCTTGATTCCTATCAGTATATTTTGAAAAATCCCTTTTATATGCTTCAAGAATTTCCTCCTGTATTTTACGAGCTAAATTAATATCTTTTGTATCCAAATAGGTTTGCAATACTTCCGGCATTCCTCCTAAAAAAAGATATTTCATTAAATATTTAATCAGTTTTTCATGAATTAATTCCGGCAACATTTCAACATTCTTCATTTTTAATAATTTTTCAATCAATAAATCTTCATTAAAAGCATAAAGATATTCCAAAAAACTCATTGGATATAAATTTAAGAAATTTACTTTACCTACCGGAAATGACTGTTGTTTCCCAACACTAACTCCCAATAGAGATCCTGCGGATATAATATGATATTCAGGTAATTGTTCGGCAAAATATTTCAAACTCGTTAGTGCATCAGGAACAACCTGAATTTCATCAAAAAATATTATACTATTATGGAAACTAATTTTTCTACCTATATACAGTTCTATATTTTCTATTATTGTTTTAGCATTAAGGGATTGAACAAATAAAGATTTTAATCCTTTGTTTTCTTCAAAATTAAGATATACCAAATTTTCATATTCATTTTTAGCAAATTCTTTAATTAAATAGGTTTTCCCTACTTGCCTTGCTCCCTGTAATAACAAAGGTTTTCTTTTAGGATTTCTTTTCCAATCAATTAGTTCTTTATACAATACTCTTTTCATTTTTATCTCCAAATTAATGTATTAATATATTAGTAAATTTTCAGAAAAATGTCAACACTACACAAAATATATTGCCAATAAATGCATTTCTACTGAATTTATCTCCATAAAAGTGTAAGTATTCCTTATTTTCATCTCCAAAAAAGTGTATCTGTTAATACATTTAGAGACTGGCGAAGAGAAACAAAGAAAGGGAAAACCACCACGAATTCACAAATTTATAACGAATTACACGAAGAGAAACCACAGAAGGGGAGAAGAAACACGGAATGGGAAAGGGAATAATTTATTGTTTTAATTACACTAATTTAAGACTAATTTCACGAAAGGGAAAAGGCAGGCATAGGACCTGCCCCTACAATTTCACTAATTAGGGCACGATTCATCGTGCCCCTATCATTGTTGACAACTTCTCCAAACAAACACAATTTATTTTGTGTGCAAATTGTGATAAAATATAATCCTTCCTGTGAATAATCATAATCTTTTAATCTAATGGATATGCGTTTATTAACATCTTGATTATATCCCATTACACGATTCTTTCCGACCTTTCACTATATGTAGATATATCCTACTAATATAGTTCAGATAATGGCGAATAATAATTCGTCCCCACATTATTATATCTAACTATTTCCATTTTTCTTATTTGTTTTTCTTCAATATAAAAATAAATTGATAAGTATATCTCAAAGGCAAAAGAATCCACCCTAATTTATATATTGCTCTTTTTATGATTCCTATCAAATTATTTGAAAATACTATATTAGGTTTATTCATAAACCATCTGTCCTGATAAATTTTTACTATCTTAAGATTATTCTCGGTAAATTTTTCTTTCCATTTATTTAATGACATCAAATTCTCATTAATATCTTGCTGTTGTGTTCCACTATTTCCCTTGATTTTCCAAAACAAAAAATTTATATTCGGCACAACTATACAAAATAATGCATCATCTTTTGCAACCCTTACCATTTGTTTGATACCTTTATCTATATCAAGAAAATGTTCCAATGCCCCTAAACAAGTTACATAATCGAAGTAATTATCCGAATATTTTAAATCTGCACCACTCCCTGCAACAATTTCGGAATTAACGGAATTATTCCTGGCAATTTTCACCCCTTCATCTGAAATATCAGTTCCATATGTCTCTAAACCTCTCTGGTCTGCCATTTTTAATAGATATCCCGTACCACAACCAACATCCAACAATTTCTTTCCTGATTTTACATTTAAATAATCCAGAAATATAGAGTATGCTTCATAAGGCCTCCATGCCTTATTTTTAAAGGAACTATGCCTTTCATTATATCATTCTTGAATTTCTTTTTCACTTATCATAATTTACAACTCATAATTTATTTTAACAAATTTAATATCATTACTAATTATGTTTTATATATCTTCCTTCTTTAACCTGTTTAATATTTTCATATGCTACTCCTCCAATTATTTTTAATAACATAATATTTATGAATCTAATTGTCAATATATAATTTGTATTATATATAGATATGTATGGACATATTAACCAGTTTAAGATTAGATAAAGGATTAAATCCTTTCCTTTCTTTTAATTTATTCCCCCCTCCCTTCAATTCCCTCCCGCCAGTGGGAGGGAAAGTTACTATTTGCTATATATTTCCTACTATTACTTCCTCGCCCTTGATGGGAGAGGATTGAGGTGAGGGTGCCAATGGTTTCACCATTGCGGGAATGCCAGTGCCAACGGGAATAGAATGTAAATCATTAACCGTAAATCGTAAATTCAATATTATTCCCCCTCCCTTCTATTCCCTCCCGCAATGGGGCGGGAAAGTTAAAGGATATTTCTCTTTCGTGAAATTCGTTATAAATTCGTGCATTCGTGGTGGATCTCTCTCCCCTCTCGGCTGGCGTCTGGTGTCTGGTGTCTATTATCCTTATTTTCGAGAATTCGTGGTTGATCTCTCTTTCTTGGTTAGTTCCAACTTATCTCATTCTTGCAATATGCATTAATTGCAATTTCCTCAATAATGTATATTGCCCTTTATAAGCCTATATCACAAATATATATAACACTTCAATACGGACTATGCAATATATACACCCCTTATTATATCGTATTATAATATTGACATTTTTATATATATTCATTATAATTATAATAGAATAAGAGGTGTTTGTGATGTGTATTATGAAGAGTGATTTTATGAAAGTATATATTTCAACACTGATTGTTATTATACTATTCATTTTACCAGATGTATTATCCGGAGAAAATACAACAAACATATCCAGGGACTCAATCGGAAGTTTTAAATTTTTTGATTTCGGTCCCGGTGGAACCGGTTATATAGTGTATTCGAATTTACCTTATTCCGGAGCAACAAGATTCCAACCCATGAAATATCCCTGTAAAATCGATTCGATTCTTATAACGGTTCCGATTAAAGGTGGTGCACCATCAAGTCTCGATACTTTATATTACTGCAGCAATGATTCCGGTACTACAAAACCTGGCACAATTCTTAATAAATTCCCATTTTACTGCTACGGTAATGATGGTGATATAGATACTGTTATTATAAATACTGGCAGTATAAGTTTGGTTGATTCTGGTGAATTTTGGATACAATACAATATTCATAATGTCGGATCGACTAAATTGGGTGTAATGTCCGATACGAATACGAATTTCGAAAATAGAAGTTACAATTGTTCTAATGCCTCAGGAAGCTGGTCATTAGATGATCATAACTACCCGTTTCAGGTTTTTTTAACATACATCGAAGCCCCTCATATACTATTCGACAGGGATACATTAAAGATTGTGTATGAATCCAAGGAATTCAGAGCAGATACGGATACAGCCAGTTTCTACATTATAAACGAATCCATACCATCGATTACAGACACATTGAATGTTACGGACATAAATATATATTCCGCTTCCGGTTGGATTAGTGGTATATTAAGTGATACTCAATTCAGTTTGGCACCAGGCGATTCGCAACTGGTTGGTATTGAAATAGATACTTCCGGTTATTCGACAAATATATACTGGGATAGCATCGAGGTAATTTCAAATGCACCTAAGGATAGTCCTAAATATCTACCTGTATTACTTGACCTTTATACAGGATTACATTCTGGTGCCAAATATAAAAACAATAATGATGATCCATTTGTTTCGATTAACAATACAATAATCGATAATAAAATAAATATCAGATTCCTTAATCCTAATATAAATAATTACAAAATCAATATATTTGACTTATCCGGTAAGATTGTATATAGTAAATATTATATAAATGCAATAAATGTCCTACATATTGACAAACATATGAAAAGAGGTGTATATTTAATAAGGCTTTACAACAATGAATTATTCTATACTAAAAAGCTTGTCAAGATTCAGTAATAGAATGAGAGTTCTTACTCTCATTCTATTTGTTCTTATACCTTTCTCTCTTTCTTCTCTAACAATCGAACTTAAAATATCGAATAATGATATTTTAAATAATAATCTCCCCTATATCAATGGCTCTCCTGCAATTTCCAAATATATCAACATTGGGAAGAATACCGGTATATCAAACTATACATACAGTTTTTTTGATCCCGAGACTTTATATATATCTATTCCGAACGAAGAATTGCCTGAAAAATATCTACTTTCGGAAAAAAATAAACTGGTTCTTAAATGTGTTAATCATTATAAAAACAATTCATTTGCAATTTTCCAGATGCAGCCATATGAAATAATCAATGAAAATTCCATTATTTTATATAAAAGAACAAAAATCGATATCATCACTTATAATATATATAATAATGATTTTACTACAAAAAACGAAATTGACAATAAATACTTAAACTCTATTGCATCCAATACGATTGAGTACAATATTGTCGAAAAAAGAGATACATCATATACATGGCAAAAACCCGAAGGATTACCTGTAATAGGAGATCCGCCTGTTGATTATGTAATAATTACAAATTCAATATACAAGGATAGTTTTAAAAATTATGAGTATTTTTGGTGGTTAATGGGACTAAGAACAACTATCGTGACTCTCGATAATATAACTGTCAATTATGATGGCAGTTTTTTGCAAGAAAAAATAAGAAATTTCATAAAGGATGCTGCAAGTTTCTGGGGTACTCACTATATCTTGTTGGCGGGAGATAACTCGGATATACCACCAATATATTTCCATAACGATTTTTATGGAACATGGTTGGATTCGCCAACGGATATGTATTATTCATGCCTGAATGGTAATTGGAATTTGGATTTTGATTATTACCTTGGTGAGGCTCCTGAGGATAGTGTCGATCTTATACCTGATATTGCACTTGGAAGGTTGTCGATTAACGCCAATGAAGATATATCATACTATCTTAATAAACTAAAGAAATACATACTGAATCCGGATACATCCTTGATAGAAAGAGCTATTTTTATCGGACCTAATGTTTTCTCCACAGGTGATGGAAAAATGTGGTGTGATACTATTGCTGATTATCACTTCCCTGAAAATTACTATAAACCTGTTCTCTCCGAAGTCGATGGCACTTCAGCTCCGGGTAATAGCAATCAGGCAGTAATCGATTCTATAAATACAGGATTTCATTTCTATTATCATAATTCTCATGGCAGTCATAATCAAATTCAACTGAAAAATGCTTCTCCAAGAGTATATATTACAAATGACGACTGTAATAGTTTTAATAATATTTTCCCGAATATTTCATTTATAGTAAGTTGTTATACAAACGAGTTTATATTCGATGTTTTAAGCGAGCATTTTGTTATGCAGGAATTTGGCTCCATAGCATTTATTGCCAGTATAAACAATGAATATCCATATCCTGCTATGTATTTTCAGAAACCATTTTTCGATTCCCTATTCAATTCCTCATTTACAAGATTAGGCGATATTTTGAATATAGGGAAACTGCCAATCCTGTCATATGCTCAATCTAATAGTGTATACAGACATATATATATGTTTGAAAACCTGCAGGGTGATCCTGCTCTACCTGTATGGAAACAGAAACCAAAGAATATTATTGTAACATTACCCGATACAATTGTAAGGGGTGATTCAATAGATATACACATATTTTCACAAAATTTATACCCTAAAGTAAATTGTTATATCATTACTCCGGATAGCAATTTTATTCATAAAACCTTTTTGCCAAATCATTCGAATATATTACACCTGCAATTGAATATAAGCGGGGTTATCCGTCTTTCTTTCATACAGGAAGGAAAGATTCCCGTTCTTGACAGTATCATAGTATTAGATGATAGTAATTTAATATCATTTAGCGATGCGTTTTTCTCCGATTCTTTAAGCAAATATCCGAATGACAAAATCGAAAATGGCGATACCGTAATTATGAAAATCCCTTTGGTATATACACTCGCGAATAATCATAATATACTGATTCGTACAACAAAAGCAATTACATTGATAGACTCGACTCTTTATTTGCCGGCATCGACAAACCCTGATAGTGTAATGACTTCGTTTAAGCTATTTATTCCCGATTCATTAACTCAAAAAAATATCCCAATCGAAATCTCTATATCCGATATTTATTTCGATACAATTCATATGTTTGTTAAAACAGAAAAATTCATCCATGCAGGTCATATATTCGAACATATAGAAGCGAATATATACAATCTAACAATTAATATAAGCAATACCGGCTTGGGAAATGCTTACGACTACCAATATAGTATGTGGTATTATAATAATAGGACTGGTGCTATAGATAGTGTTTATGGTTTTTTGCCTCCAATTATAGAATCCGATAGCAGCTATTTATTAGGTCCTTTCAACATTAATGTACCTGTAAATTTAAATAGAGAACTCTCAAACCTTACATTTTGTTTGCTTCTTCAAGGAGAATCCAAAATTTTTAATTATAATTTTAGTTATGACACCTTACCAACTCCACTATTTGAAAATTCTATGCCATATAGAAATTCCATAGAACTTTTTTGGAATAGTAATGATAAATATTCCGGTTTCGATCTTTATATATATGATGCTATATATTATAGAAAGGTAAATAAGGAATTAATCGATGATGGGAGTTATTATACGGTAAATGATCTCGAGAGAGATTCTACTTACTCATTTAAAGTAATAGCATATGATAGTCTTATGAATCCAAGTGACTCATCGGATATATACTATGAAGCCACAAACCCGCTTGAATTCAACCATTGGCCATTTAATAATAACGATATCGGTCTTACATCCGCTATTCCCGGTGATTTTAACAATAACGGGTGTATCGATCTATTTTTATCTCTTAAAAGTGGGAAATTGATTTTACTAAGTTCATCAGGAGACACATTGACGGGATGGCCACAATACATTGAAAATGAGATCTGGGGGACCCCTGCTGTTGCTGATATTGATGGTGACAATCGTTTAGAAATTCTAATTTCACCATGGTCATTTACAAATAAGGTATATCTATTCAATGATGATGGAACGATATGTGATGGTTGGCCTAAATATGTACAGGGCGATAGTACGAATAAAGGATTATATGGTGTTGCAGGTTCTCCTGTAATTAGAGATATAAATAATGACAGTATTCCCGAAATAATTATAAGTGCAACAAACGGAGATATTTTTATATGGCAACCCGACGGAGAGGGCTATTATAGATCTGATGGGTTATTCGCCAGAAGGGAAGGAGACAATTGGGATTTAAATGTTGCATCAGCTCAAGATTTAAACCGGGATGGTATATTCGAGATATATGTACTTTCAAGATCCGGTATTTTCTATGTATTCTCCACTACAAATTATGATACCGATTCATTGGCAATTATATTACCCGGATTCCCCGACACTCTTTTAGGGGGTACATATTATCAACCAACAGCAGGAAATATCGGACCATCTTCTGATATGGAGTTATGTCTTGTAGCAGGAAATAACCTCTACCTCTTTGACAGTAATTACAATATCTACCCGAATTTCCCGGTACTTTTAACATCAGATGTTTTTATTTCTCAGCCTGTGTTAATCGATATCGATGGAGATTCTCTAAGTGAGATAATATTGACAGCAGGAGACTATATATATGCATTCGACTATATGGGACATTCAGTTCCCAATTATCCAATATATTTTGGAAAATGCAAACAATCTCACCCCGTTTCTGCTATTTTAAATGATACATCATTTATATTCATAGGAACCGGAGATTTGGATATAAAAGCTTATTCTATTTTCGGTAAAAAATTGAACGGTTTTCCTATTAGAACATATGATAATTTCTATTCTGCTCCGGCAATAAATCCGGGATTACTCACAGCAATAGATTATTCATCCAATTCTTACTTATGGCATATAAAAGGGTTAAACAAATCTACATGGCCTTCCGTATTCCATGATTATCAACATACCGGAGATGCTACATTTGCTTTTGAATTTACTTCCGGTATAAAAAGAAATATAAAAATTAAGAATACTATCAAAAAAATATTCTATTCTAAAATCGGTGATATTTTAATGTTTAAAGGAATTCCTCCCAATCAGTCTTTTAAAATAAATCTGTACAATATTGCAGGTAGAAATATACACTCCGAACAAATCGACAATCATTCGATATCATTAAAGGGATTAAAAAATGGAATCTATTTTGTTAAAATACATTCGATTGATACATATGATACCGAATATACATTTAAATTTCTTTATATTAAATAGTTACTTTTAATTGGATTCACCAAAGGGGAGAGCTATACTTTTCCCTTTTTTTGCAGATTCATAAAAGGCCAATATTAATTCAAGTGATTTTCTTCCGCTTCGCCCATCGGTTTCCGGTTCAGCTTTATTTTCAAGTACATCAATAACATTTTTATAATATCCTATATGCCCAAAACCATATACGCTCTTGGTTTCATAGTCCGATTCCAATATTAATTTATCATCATCATCATAATCGGAAAATTCCCATTTTTCTATTTTATTAACTGCTATACCGCCGATTTTGACTGTACCTTTTTCACCGATTACAGTTATTGAACCTTCCCAGTTTTTAGGGTATGTCAACATTGTCACTTGAATAACCCCCATTGCACCGTTTCTGAATTTCATAATCGATGCCCCAGTATCCTCTGCTTCAATGTGTCTTGCAAGTGTGCCTGTAAAAGAAGAAACTCTTTCGACAGGTCCCATTAACCATTGAATTATATCAATATAATGACTTGCTTGGTTCATAAATGCCCCGCCGTCAAATTCCCATGTCCCCCTCCATTTTGCCATATCATAATAATTTTGAGGTCTAGTCCAAAATACAGTTGCATTTGCAAAATATAATCTACCAAAACGTCCTTTATCTATAGAATTTTTAAGTAATTGAATCCCCGGATTTAATCTATTTTGTTTAACGACAAAAAGGTGAACATTATTACTATCACATTCATGAATAAGTGTATCCGCTCCATGTAAACGGGTTGCCATTGGTTTTTCGGTCAATACATGTATTTTCCTTTTTGCAGCTTCTATTCCTACCTTAGGATGTATACCACTGGGAGTGCAAATACTAACCAGGTCAATATCGGATTTTTCCAGCATTTCTTTATAATCGATAAAATACGGAACACCGTATTTAATAGAAGCTTCCTTTGCTTTCTGCTCCACAATATCACATACAGATATAAGTTTTAATCTGTCTTTCATATTTTGATAAACATCAAAATGTTTCTCCGAAATTCTGCCACAACCGATAAGACCAACTTTAATCATTTGCTAACTCCTAAATATCCTGTTAATGTATCCTCTTATTTACAGACTTAAAATTCCAAATAAGTATAATATATTCCATTAATAATTGCAATATAATAAAAGGGCTATCATATATAAAAACAATTATATATGATAACCCTCTCTCAATTTACTTCAATACATTATCAATAATTTTAAATGCTTCTTTTATTATTTCTTTTGTGACATCAAGTGTAGGTCTAAATCTAACTGATTTTTCTCCACAAGGAAGAACTATAAGGCCATTATTCCAAAGATTATGTATAAATTGATTTCTTTCATTGTTTGAAGGGAAGTCAAATGCACACATTAACCCTTTTCCTCTAACATTTGAAATATTTTTATACTTTTCTTCCAATTTAGAAAGTTCATCCAAGATTACTTTCCCCATTTTATTCGCATTTTCTACGAGATTATCCTCCTCGATAATTTCCAAAAATCTCTTAGATCTTACCATATCCGTTAAATTACCACCCCATGTGGAATTGATTCTTGAACTTTCATTAAAAACATTATCTTTAATAATATCAACCTTATCCCCCGCCATAATTCCGCATACCTGAGCTTTTTTTCCAAAACAAATTATATCCGGTTTCACATCCGCATGTTGACAAGCCCACCATTTACCTGTCATCCCCATTCCTGATTGTATTTCATCTACAATAAACATCAAGTCATTTTCATCTGCTATTCGCTTCAAATTCTGCATGAATTCAGGTCGAAAATGATTATCACCACCCTCTCCCTGGATAGGTTCTATGAGTATAGATGACAACTCATTACCATATTTAAATATGGCTTCATCAATTTCTTTATATGCCTTATCCTCAAGCTCTTTTACCTCTTTTAAGTGATCTTTAAGAGGAAATGTAATTTTTGGATTCGTTATTCTGGGCCAATCGAATTTTGGGAATAATTTTGTTTTTCTTGGATCAAAGGTATTGGTTAAGGATATTGTATAGCCTGTTCTACCATGAAATGCCTGTTTAAAATGAATTACCTTAAATGCTTCTTTAATTATGCCTCTTTCTATATTTAATCTTGTTTTCCAATCAAATGCTACTTTTAATGCGTTTTCCACAGCAAGTGCACCACCGGAAATAAGAAACATGTGTTTTATATAATCAGGTTTTGCAATTCTGGTAAATGTTTCGACAAATTCCGCCATTTCTACCGTATATATATCAGAATTTGATGGCTTACTTATAGATACCTTTCCTATCTCTCTAAGGAATTTTGCATTGTTTAATTTAGGGTGATTCATACCAAGCGGATTCGATGCAAAAAATGAAAAGAAATCAATAAACCATTTCTTATTTTTAGAGTCATAAATTCTTGAACCATTACTCTTTTTAAGGTCAAGGACAAAATCATACCCATCGGCAAGCATATAACTTCCCAATGTTTTGTGAACGTTTTTAGGTGTAATTTTCATAGCACTTTCTCCTTTAATAATTTTTCGAAAATATCATATTTTAATATTATTGTCAAATACTATTTAACTTGAATCTGTTTATTTCATAACATGTTTCATTCCTACTAAAATCATAAATATATATTTCATCACTCGTTAAATGTGCATCTTGAATAAATTCAATTATTAAATTATATTTTCTGCTCATCCCTTCCAGAAAGCCAATATGATTAATTTGAATATATTTTTCAAATTCTTCATTACAAATGATCCCTATCTTTCTATTTTTATAAGAATTGCTATTCTCATTAAACCACCTGACAATTTCCATAAAAAGAGTGTCATTGCTTATCATCCATCCGGTTCCTTCACAAGCATTACAGGTTTCATATATTGTGGAATCAGAAGCATCTCTAATTCTCTTTCTGGTCATCTCTATTAAACCAAGAGGACTCATTTCAAATATATATGGCTTACTTCTATCGTTTCTAATATATTTCTTAAATTCATTGAATAACTTCTTTTTATCATCATTATTAATCATATCTATAAAATCTATTACAATTATACCACCGAGATCTCTTAACCGAAGTTGTCTTGCAATTTCCTTTGCAGCTTCTAAATTAGTATTTAGTATCATTTTTTCATGTTCTACTTTTGCTCCGCTTTTTCCACTATTGACATCAATTGAAATTAAAGCTTCGGTAGGTTGAATTACAATATTTCCTCCGGAATTTAGAGGAACACTCATAGAATGCATTGTATTCAGTTCTTTATCAATTCCATATTGTTTGAATAGATCACTTTTATTATTCAACTCTAATATACCGGATAATTTAGGTTCATTCTTTGAAAGATATTCTTTCAATTTTTCATACATATCTTTTGAATCCACTACACATTTGCTAATATGAGAGGAAAACAGATCCCTCGCAATTCTATCTATTAAATTGGATTCAGCATAAACAAGGCTGGGGACAGGTCTTTTAGCTTCTTCATTTTTAATGCGATTCATTTTAAACATTAACTTTTTCACTTCTTCGTCTATCTCCTCAAATCCATGCTTCTCAGCTGATGTTCTTACAATAACGCCTATCCCTTTTAATTTAATTTCTCTCGCTATTTTGAATAACCTCCCTCTTTCATTATGATATCTTATCTTTTTGGATATTCCAATCTGGTTGGCATTTGGTATTAAAACTACATATCTACCTGCTATTGATATATTAGTAGTTACCCTTGCCCCTTTATTACTTATTGGTTCTTTAATAACCTGGACAAGTATATTCTGTCCTTTTTTAAGTTTTAATGGGTCTACTTTATACTTAACAGGTAAAGGATTAAAATTCTCGTCAAGAAATTGTTCTTGTTGTATTTGATCAAAAGGCAGGAATGCCCCTTTTTGCAATCCGATGTCTACGAAAACAGCTTTTAATGATTTATTTATTGCAATAACTTTTCCTTTATAAATATTATTAACAATATTTACATTCGATTCTTTCTCTGTATAATATTCTACCAAAATACCATTCTCTTTTATAGCAATTCGTAACTCGTCCAGTGTTTTGCTAACAATTATCTCTTTTTTCATACTATATCCATTAGTGTAAGTAGATTATTGCCATTTAATAAAAATAATCCTTTTCTTACAATATTCTTTTCAATTACAGCTCCTTTATCAAGTCCTGTAATTTTTGAGATAAGATCCAAAATATTCAAATTGTTTTCATTGAAAATATTTATAGCTATTTCCGTATTCTTACCAAATTTGAAACTATATATGTACTTATTCAAATCATAAATCCTCGTTTTATCTTGTTTTTTTATCTCAATCGTTTTTGATAACATCTCTTCATTCATATTTAATTGCCCTTTAATAGAATATATTGATAAATTAATTATTGAATTTAATGAACCACTTATATGTCTAATCTGTTTCATTTCTTGTATTTGTAAAAAGTTAGGCAGATATTTATTCATATCTTCGACAATATCAATTGTAGTAATATTTTCCAATGCCATATCGAAATATTCATTTAAACCTGAAACACCTATTGATAAAGCCGGTCCGAATGATAAATTCATACTTGGATTAAATCCTTCGCTATATTTGACTGGCAAATCAGTTCTAATAATAGCTCTTTTGAATAACCTTATCATATCAAGATGAGAGATATATTTTCCATTATCAATTTTCTGATACCTAAGTCTTACCTTTGGTCTGAATGTAGATCCTTTTCTTATAATTTTAATTTTTCTTGAAACAAATGATGATTGTTTTGAAATACTATTTGTTTTCATTTCTCCTGCTATTTCTCCTCCACACATACCACACATTTTACATATATCTACTCTGCAATCCTTAGTAATCTCTCCTTTCTCTGCTTTTTTCATCTCATCGAGAAGAAATTTTTCATCAACAAATTTTATAAATTTCCATGGCAATTGATTATTGCTTTTTTTTGTATATATATCAGTATTAATATTTAATTCTGCAAAAGCATTCTGCCATTTTTTAAAATCGAGCTTTTCTGACCAGGCACTAAATCTTTCACCTTTTTCCCATACATTTATTAAGACATCGGCTAATTTTTCATCCCCTCTCGCAAAAACACCTTCGAGATAGGCGACCTCCGGTTCCCTGAATGAAATAGTGACATTTCTTGCTCTTAAATTATTGAGTATCAGTATCTTCCTTTGCATTATCTCTTCCATCGAAATTTGTTTACAGTTTTCGAATGGCGTATGGGGTCTTGGCACAAATGGCGATACTGTTACTTTTATATTCTTTCTCTTCCACTTATTCCCTATTTTATTTAGCAATTTTGCTATAGCCACAATATCTTCATCCGTTTCAGTGGGTAACCCTATCATAAAGTAAAGTTTTATTCTCTTCCATCCAAGTTCGAATGCAAGGTCTATACTTCTCTCAATAGCTTCCTCGGGATAATCCTTATTAATAACATCTCTTAGTCTTTGTGTTGCTGCCTCAATAGCCATTGTAATCGAGCTTTTCCTTATCGTTTTTATAAGTTCTAATAGCTCTCTATCAATGGTTTCTATTCTCAGAGATGGTAATGAGACCGAAACATTTTTAGATCTAAATTCATTTACCAATCGATATATTACAGGTTTTATTTCTCTATAATCGGATGCGGATAGTGACATTAGAGAAATTTCTTCATGTCCGGTGTTTTTAAATGTTTCATGTGATACTTTTAATATATTCTCAAGAGAAAGTTCTCTTACGGGTCTGTATATTATCCCTGCCTGACAAAACCTACATCCTCTTGTGCATCCTCTTGCTATCTCAATTGCAATTCTATTATGCACTATCTTGATATAGGGAACTATAGGTTTTATCGGGATATTATCGTATTTCATCTCTTTTATAATTCGCCTTTGAACTTGCTTGTTGATACCGGGAACATATACCCCTTCGATTTTAGATAGATCATTTAGCATGCTTTTTCTGTCTTTTTTATTGTTTTTCCCCTCATTAATCGTATTAAAAATATCAACTATACCCTCTTCTGCTTCTCCAATGAAAAACAGATCAAAAATCTCGGAAAGTGGTAATGGATTATAAACACAACTGCCTCCTCCGATAATAAGAGGATCGTTACTACCTCTATCCTTACTTTTTAACGGAATATCCGCAAGGTCAAGCATTGTAATAATATTTACATAATCCAATTCATATTCCAGAGTAAAACCGACAAGATCCATCTCCTTCAACGACTGTTTTGTCTCAAGCGTAAATAGAGGAATATCATTCTTTTTCATCAATTCCTCCATATCGGTCCATGGAGTGAAAACCCTTTCACATGAAAATTCCTTCTTAGCATTGATTATACTATAGAGAATTTTTATCCCTTGGTTGGACATTCCTATTTCATATACATCAGGATAGGCAAGAGCCATTTTAACTCTTGCCTTATCCTTGATGATAATATTATCTTCCTCTCCCATATATCTTCCCGGCTTTTCTACATATGGGAGAAGTTTACTTATATCTATATGCATTTACTTAAATGTATCGACCTTCTTCATTAATATTTCCCATTCACTATCTGCATATTCCTGTATTATTTTATAATGTTCCTCTTTTAAATGACGGAATCTTCCCTGCATTTTTAAATATTCACCAACAGGAACAGGATTTTTAGGATTAATGTTCAATTTATAATGTATACCATTCTCTACCTCATATATGGGAAATATTCTTGTTTGAACTGCAAGTCTTGCAACTTTGATAGATAATTCGGGTGGCATTTTCCATCCTGTTGGACATGGAGCAAAAATGTGAATTACTTTGAATCCTTTTGTATTCTTTGCCTTTTCGAATTTTCTGATTAAATCTTCAGGGTAAGCTATACTCGCAGAAGCGACATAAGGAATTCTATGAGCAGCCATTATTTCAATAAAATCCTTCTTCGGACGCTCTTTAAAGCTGTTTACTGGTGTCGTTGTTGTCCACGCTCCGTAAGGTGTTGCCGAAGAACGCTGTATTCCGGTATTCATATATGCCTCATTGTCATATACAACATAAAGAATATCATCATTCCTCTCTGCTGCTCCGCTGATTGCTTGTATCCCTATATCGAATGTTCCACCGTCACCTGCCCAGGCAACGACATTTACATCTTCGACACCCATAGCATCAAGACCGGATCTTATCCCTGAAGCAGTTACTGCTGCTGTTTCAAACGCCGTGTGGAATAATGGAACTGATACCGCAGAATATGGCCATGGACCATCTATTACACTCCAACAACAGGCTGGAAAAACAAGCATTGTCTTTTTTCCGTATACCTTTAATAAATATCTCATTGCAAGTGCTCCGGCACAACCTTGACACGCAAGATGCCCGGAGGACATAATCTCTTCAGCTGGAATTGTTAGTTTACTCATAGTTTCACCCCACTCCAGATAATTTCATTTTCAGGTTTATCTTTTCTTATTGCATCGTTGATAATGCCGGAGATCACATCAGGTGTGATATCCCTGCCTCCAAGCCCTGCAATGTATCCGAATATCTTTGGTTTTTTTCCATCGGTATTATAAAAAGCTCCTTTGACTTCATCAAAGAATATACCGCTCTTTCCATAGGATATATTCCTATCAATAACAATTGCTTTTTTCTTATTGGAAAGAACTCTAATAATATCTTCCGTTGGGAAAGGTCTAAATACTCTTATTCTTAACAAACCGACTTTGGCTCCTTCTTCTCTTAATTTGTCGATGGAGGTTCTTGCAGTAGACGCAACTGTTGCAGATGCAATAAGTATAATTTCAGCATCTTCTGTTCTATATTCTTCGACAAGACCATATTCCCTGCCAAACACCTTACCAAATTCTTTACCTTCTTTAACAATAATTTCTTTGGCATCCTCAAGTGCTTTCTGCATTTTGTATCTGAATTCCATATATACATCAGGACTTGTCAATGCCCCGAATGCTCGTGGATTATCAACATCCATTTTCAATTTCGCTTTATATTCGGGAAGATATTTATCTACTAATTCTATATCGGGTATATCTACACCCTCGGCGGTATGCGATAACACAAATGCATCAAGTATAACCATTGTAGGCATACCAACCTGTTCGGATACCTTATATGCCATTATAATAGAATCAAGTACTTCCTGGTTATTCTGACAATAAATTTGCATCCAACCGGTATCTCTCTCGGAAAGCGAATCATTCTGATCTGTCCAGATCGTCCAACCGGGTGCCATTGCCCTATTAACATTAGCCATAACAATAGGTAATCTGGCTCCTGCTGCCCAGTGTACCATTTCATGCATTAGAGCCAATCCCTGTGCTGATGTTGCAGTAAATGCCCTGGCTCCCGCTGCCGATGAACCTATAGTCGAAGCCATTGCAGAATGTTCGGATTCAACTTTTGTAAAGATTGCATCAATCTCCTTATCTGCGACCATTTCCGACAACCTTTCAATAATCGTAGTTTGAGGGGTTATGGGATAAGCGGCAATTGTTTGGACTCTGCTTAAAAGCACCCCATAAGCTACCGCATGGTTTCCAAGTAAAACTTTATTCATCACTCCTCCTCTATCATACTAATGCAATTAACAGGACATTCTTCGGCACAAATACCACATCCTTTGCAATAATCATAATTTATTTTTGGAGAGGTATTTTCATCAATAAAATCTATCGCTGCATCAGGACAAAATTTCCAACAAATAAAGCATTTAATACATTTTGATTCGTCAATAATCGGTTTCAGATTTCTCCAACTTGCTGTTTTATTGCTTGCCATGCTACCCAGTGATGCAACCATATCAGGCATATCCGAGGCACCTTTTATTTCGATTTTCTTCTTACTATGTTCCATTATACCTCCTCTTTAAATTTTACATTATTATAGGCCTCATTAGCAGCCTTTATATTCGCTTCGACTTTTACGGGTACAAACTCCTTAATGGCCTTTTCAAGAGAATCGATATCAGCCACATTAAGAACTTTTATAACCGCACCGAGTATTGCAGTATTAACAATCGGAGCAGCTGCACTTCCAAGTCTATTATTTACTGCTATTTTTGTTGCATTCACTGTTGCTACATTAAATTTTTTTGCTAATTCTTCAAAAAGTTCCGGACTTTTATCGGAATTAATAATAATCCAACCACCCTCTTTTAATCCGGCAGTAACATCAACTGCATGCATTAGTGTAGGATCCATAACGACAACATGATCCGGATTGTATATCTTTGACCGTTCTGCAATCGGTTTATCCGATATTCTTGTAAATGCTTTAACAGGAGCTCCTCTTCGTTCAACTCCAAACTCAGGGAATGATTGAACATATTTTCCGGCTTTAGCTGCAGCTGAAGCCAAAGAGAGTGATGCTTTCACACCCCCTTGCCCTCCTCTGCCATGAATTAATATTTCTATCATTATACCTCCTTTAAAATACTATTTATATATATGCAATATAACAAAAAGAGAAGTTTTTTTCAAGTAAAATAAATTGATAAAATAGAAAGAATAAAACTACTATTCATTTTTTATTATTCCAATTTATCTCTAAACTTCTCAATATCCAAATTTTGTATACCTTCATCTCCTTTAAAATAGTCTTTAAAATCCCCCTGCATAGGGATATATTTCCCCTTCATTTTCGAGTATATTTGCCCGTCCTTATCTACCAGTATACCTTCGACATAAACAATCCTACTATCGGCTTTTATTACTTTAACCTTAGATATAATTTGTATCCCTGTTTTTACATTTATTTTATATCTTATCAATAACTCAGCTGTTACACAATTTTTCCCGGTTTCGGCAAATGCAGCCCAATATCCGGCTTCATCGAATAGTGTGGCTGTAATTCCTCCGTGCATACTACCTTCCGCTCCGCTATACAAACTATCAGCAAAAATATCTATACAAGAAAAGCCATTATCAAAATATGGTTTTAATCGCAAACCCTTTTTGTTTTTCTCTCCACAAACATAACAATTTCTGTATGTAGGAAAATATATCCTCATTTTCGATCAAAGAATATGTTTTTATTGTTTATCGAAAGAGGAATACCTACAATACATTTTATATTTCTTTCAAATATATTCAATTCATTTACAGCCCTTGCAACCGAGTACATAATTCTATTGTCAACATTAAATTTTGAAGCAATACTAACAGCAGAACCAATAGCTATTCCGGCATCGATTATATTAAATGTACATATTGAATTATGCTTTAAGTTATCACTACAATCATCATAATCACAAAGATTGCAATTTTTTATATCTGCTCTTACTGTTTTTATAGCGATTAATACAATGGCATCGGAATTTCTCAAATTACCGGCATCTCTTATGAAGAATTGTAAATTATCTCTCTTTCCAATCGCTTCCATCTTTTTGGCAATTTTTTCAAATTCATTATAATACATTATTTTTACATCGATATCATCCATACCCTTTGTTTTTGGTGCCGTAATCGCAGAAGAAGCCATCAATTCCGCAATATATTCGATTGAATTCTTTATTATCGTTTCTCTGTTCTCCATATTCAATAATATAAACTTTTAAAATATTTTGTCAAGAAAGTTATTGGGGTTTGAGATAAATAGGTATAGATATACGCCACTTCAAGGATAGTAAAGGATTAAATCCATTCATCCTTGTTTCAATTTATCCCCCCTCCCTTCAATTCCCTCCCACCTGTGGAGGGAAAGTTACTATCTGCTATATATTCCCCAGTATTACTTCCTCGCCATCGATCACCTACTTTTTCTGTCATGCTGAGCCCTGTGCTAAACCCTGTGCTGAACTTGATTCAGTATTGATTCAGTATTGATTCAGCATCTAATACCAGATCCTGAAATAGACCTGTCCTGATGCAGATCAGGATTCAG
>Ga0209121_10001524_pt1 | contig 24276 bp, 20 predicted proteins | sample Cruoilmetagenom3_FD_187292 | JGI IMG/M metagenome (GOLD analysis project Ga0209121, IMG submission 187292) | Oil polluted marine microbial communities from Coal Oil Point, Santa Barbara, California, USA - Sample 3 (SPAdes) (version 2) | ecosystem: Environmental > Aquatic > Marine > Oil seeps ... | reverse complement strand
CATGAGCGATAGTAAAACTGTGCTTAAAAGCTGCTAGAATCGCCGCCTTTTTCAGTAGTAGAGTTGGGTGAAATGACAGAAGCAGTAGCAAATCAAAATTCAGAGTACGACTACGATGCCGTTGTTGTCGGTGCCGGCATTGCTGGTTTGTATGCCGTTTATAAATTGCGTGAAATGGGCTTGCGCGTGCGCGGCATTGAGGCGGCCCCCGCAGTGGGTGGCACCTGGTACTGGAACTGCTACCCCGGTGCTCGCGTCGATTCACAGTCCTATATTTACCAGTACTGGTTTTCTGACGAGCTGATTCAAGAGTGGAATTGGGCCGAGCGTTTTCCGCCTCAGGCTGAAGTCGAGCGCTACCTGAACTTTGTCGCCGATAAATTCGAGCTGCGCAAAGACTATGCCTTTGAAACTCGCGTGACCTCTGCCGACTGGGATAACGACGCCCAGCGCTGGCGTGTCGGCACCGACCAGGGCGAGACATTGAACGCGCGTTATTTTATTAGCTGCACCGGTATGCTGTCCGAGCCCAAGGCGCCGGACTTTCCCGGCAAAGACAGCTTTCAGGGCACTATTGCCCATACCGCACGCTACCCCCGTGAAGGCCTCGATTTAAAAGGCAAGCGTGTGGGCGTTATCGGTTGTGGTGCTACCGGTATTCAGCTGATACAAACCATTGCCAGCGAAGTGGAGCACCTAACCGTCTTCCAGCGTACCGCCTCCTACGGTGTGGCGATGCGCAACGACCAGTTCGACGATGCCGATCGCGATCACTGGCGTTCGAAGGCTGGCGAGTTACAAGACAAGGTCTACAACAGCTTCGTCGGTTTTGACTACGATTTTGAGCACGGCTCCTGGTACGACCAGACACCCGAACAGCGCCTGCAGGTGCTTGAAGAAAAGTGGCAAGAGGGCTCGTTGAGCATGTGGGTGGGCACCTACCCCGAGCTGTTCACCGACCAAGCCGTGAATGATGAGATTTCAGACTTCGTGCGCAAGAAAATTCGTGCTCGCATTAATGACCCCGCTATCGCCGATCTCGTCACCCCGCAAACCCACGGTTTTGGCACCTATCGCGTACCGCTGGAGAACGGTTACTACGATGTTTATAACCGCGACAATGTTGAATTGGTCGATGTCAAAAGCGCCCCCATCGAATGCATTACCGCCACGGGCATTAAAACCACCGAGGGTGAATACCCGCTGGACGTGATCATTATGGCCACCGGTTTTAATGCTGGCACCGGCTCCCTGGCGCGCATGAACATTCACGGTCGCGAGGGACTGTCGCTGACCAAGGAGTGGAATAAAGATATCCGCACCACCCTTGGTCTGCAGGTGCACGGCTTTCCCAACCTGTTCACCGTCGCCGGGCCTCTCGCCCCATCGGCGGCCTTCTGCAATATGACCACCTGCCTGCAACAGCAGGTAGACTGGGTGACCGACTGTATCGCCTACCTGCAAGAGCAACACCTCAAATCCATCGAGCCGACACTGGCTAAGCAGAATGAGTGGGTGGCCCATCACGACGAAGTCGCCAATAGCACTTTATTGGTCGCGACCCAATCCTGGTACACCGGTGCCAATATTGAAGGCAAGCCCAGCCGCTTGATCTCCTACATTGGTGGCGTCAACGAATACCACAGCAAGTGCGAAGAAGTGCAAGAGAGTGGCTACGCGGGGTTTACCAAGGTCTGAGTGAGTGCAAATAGCTCTGCTGGTTATTGACTGGTAGAGTTACTTTAAGCGTTGTAGCTGGAAGGTTTGTGGTTTTCTATAAAGGGGGTGTGGCATTACAAGGCCTAACCCCATTTTTCCGCTTTACGTTCTACTAATACGTTGCTCCGTGTAATTTCAGCGCGTGATATGCATCGTAAAGAGGACTATTTATGAAAAAAATGAAAGCGACACCTAAATTTAAAACTGAGGCTGACGAAAGATATTTTTGGGAGAAGAATGATTCCAGTAACTACGTTGACTGGGATCAGGCGCAATCAGTTTTACTACCCAATTTAAAACTCTCAACGAAAACTATTTCACTCCGGCTGCCCGAAGGTTTATTGGATAGCATTAAAATCGAAGCTAACAAGCGAGATATGCCCTACCAGTCCCTCACAAAGCCCTGGCTCGCCGATGATGTCAAACAGAGCCGTAATATCTAATGGTGTGAAATGTTAGGGCTTGGGGAAAGGATGACGCTTGAATTTAATTAGCAATGACATGCTGGCTATTTGAGAGAAGAATCATAGGAGCTACAGAAAAAACTTATGTTCAAATATATATTAATATTTTTAACTGTATTTAGCCTATACGGCTGCGAGACTTTACAAAACATAGACAGGGGCTTGTATGCTGCCTCAAATGCCATGACGCAAAAGGACAACATAACCGGCAGGCGAGTTATGTCCACTGCCCGCGAAGATCAAATAGCACAAGGCAACGCAATCATAGAGCAGATGATTGCATCAGCTGATTCTGAAGGGTTAAAGTACAACGCCAATTTAAACCCTAAAGCTTATAACAGACTTGTTCAAATCTTCGAAAAAATACATTCTGTAAGTCATTTAAAAAATGAAGACTGGTCACTAATCTTAGTCGATGATGACAGCTTCAATGCCTTTGTTACTGGTGGAACCTACATAGTTGTCAACTCAGGACTAGAAAGCCAGCTGACTGATGACTCTGAAATAGCTGCCATAATTGGACATGAGTTTGCACATGTTGTTGCGAACCATATAGGTGAAAGACAGGCGCACCATAAACTCGCCAACTTAGCCGGGTCAAAATCAGCATCCAGGTCATCATTTAAGGCCGCATTTACACACGAAAATGAAGAGGAAGCAGATGAAATAGGTATTTTATACGCTTCCTTAGCGGGATATGATCCGTACGCCGCACACCGGCTATGGAATAAAAAATACCAACAAAAAGGGGACTATGCTAGCTCATTTGTTGATCATCCAGTATATTCCGAACGAGCAAACCAAACTCAAATAACAGCTAAAAACGTGGCTCGATACTACGTACCAGGTGAGATCAACCCCGCCCACGAAGAAATAATAAAAACCAACAGTCTATACACCTATCGAGAAGACCCAGCATTACAAGCTGGAAAAGGTGGAGGGGTATTTGCTGCGCTATCCACAAGCCTCGTATCCTATCAAAAGCACCTAAATGCAAAGAATGAAGAAAAACGCCAAGTAAATCGTATTGCAAAACTTAAAGCTATAAATGAGTTGCTCACAGTTACAGCTATTGACCAAGTATCAACCAATAAGTGGCGATTCACTGTCAAATACCGAGGGAATAAGAATATTGGTAAGCTGGTTTTTAATGCGAGACTATTCCAAAATAAAAAGGAACTCACAACATTATCAGCAAGATCTACAGGCTATTATGCCCCCGGCGGCAGCTATTATGTTCAAGCACTGGCGGAACGCGCTGTTCCGCTAAAAACTAAGATAAGTGGCTATCAATTCAAGGTAACTGAGGCTGTAGTTTACTAGGGGCGCTACCCTTTACAGCGTGTCCTTGTACCCCACCACTCGCTTATCAACAAGTGGTGAATCTCTTACTACTGGCGTGGCTTAACGCGCCGCAGGAATTGTTTTACCCACAGGCTCACCATCAATAATCTGGTCGCAGTATTCCGACAAGCCGTAACCGACTTTGTCTTCATAGCGATATTCCGTCATGGCTTCGGTGATGCGGGTGTGCAGCCATTCGACGTTGTCGAGCTGGCGGCGGTTGGGCAAAGGGAAGCGTCCCCTTTGTTTCTTTCAACAAAATACTTCTTCAAATTACTATCGGGTTCTACAAGCAACCCCGTCACCCTCGATAACTCGTTAGCAAGCGCCACTGCCTGGTCTACTTTTTTGGGATATCTAAACCAAATGCAGGTTAGCGTTTCCTTAGTATGGTTCCTTTTTATAAGCTCAAAGACAATCCCATTATGCCCATCTCCCCTGCCGCCCTCCACTTACGGTATGGTAAAAGCGGAACAGAATATATTTTTTATATCCTTAGTAGTAATTATTTTCTTGCTTACTTTTCTACCCCATACGCAGCGGTAGATAAACACCCCTTCAGATGAAAATAAATAGTCTCTGCGGTATCCCAGTATTGACACGCCGATCAGAAAAAAAAGACCAAACACCCATATCGGGAGACCTTTTCCATTAGCCTCAATAATTGAAAACAACTCTAATACTGAAGGTAATCCCATAAAAAACAAAACAATGCCCACTATCAGATAGCCAAGCTCCCTCTTACCTTTTAAATAAACTGTATTTTCCAATTACAATTACCTCCTGAAAACTTCGGGTCAGCCAGCCTCAGATACTCACTAGCGTTGTACAAGAACTTGTAGGCCCCAAAAGCTGCGTAACTTAATTTCGTATTTTACATAAAACCGACTTCGCCACTTGAATAAATATTTTGAGTGCTATCTTCTCCGCTTGTATTCTAATCTTAAGGGTTAAATAAGGTGCAACCATTTTTATATAGAAAGGGTTGCGCCCCCTTTATTCCGTCCTTTTACTCCAAAATATTGCTAACACCCACGCTTGCGGCGGACTTGGAGCGCAGCAGAAAACCAACCCGGCAACATGTGCTTGTTAGCTGTGACTTTTAGAGTACATACGATAAATCACCGCAATAGACAGACAAATACATACTGGAAATACTAATGCCATAAACTGATATTTAATGTACAGCAACGCACCTAATGTACCACCAAATATAAAGCCACTAATAATAGTTAAAAAAAGTTTTACCTTGCGCTTATCAAGTGCCTCACCCCTAACAAACTCACCAAGCGTTATACCTAAATCTGTAAAAACACCTGTAACATGAGTTGTTCGTATTACAGCGCCGCTATAGGTTGTTGCCAACGCATTTTGTAGACCGCATGCCGCCGAAGCAAAAAAATGGCCATAAAATGAACCCGCAGATAAAAGCCATAGCGTAATTAGCAAAAATGCTGATTCCAAAAATAATACTGTGTCGTAGTGCCTACCGAGTTTTAAGGTTGAACCATGCAATAAAAACCCAGCTATGGATGAGCCGAATAAAAAAGACAGTAAAATGCCTAGTAAGTGAACAATACTCTGAAAGGTTGCATCTAAAAAACTTGCGCCCAATAAGGTGGCCGTACCTGACAAATGGGAAACAGATTGATGCTCAAAACTCAGCAAGCCAACGGCATTAACAAGGCCTGCGACCAGTGCCAAAACAAAAGCGCCGACTTCAACCCATTTGGGTAATTGTGAGATCAATATTCAGGACTCCTTTACAGCTAGCGCCTTGCTAGGTGGTGCGCGTTAACGCGTCCAGGAATTAAGGGATTAAAAGGGGACGCAACCCATTACAGAGAGTGCTTGTCCCCAACACCGTGTATCAACAAGCGGTGGGTCTACTGCTACTGATGATACTTAACGCGCCGCAGGAATTGTTTTACCCACTGGCTCACCATCAATAATCTGGTCGCAGTACTCTGACAAACCGTAACCCACTTTGTCTTCATAACGGTATTCAGTCATGGCTTCGGTAATGCGGGTGTGCAGCCATTCGCCGTTGTCGAGCTGGCGGCGGTTGCGCACGGGTACCAGAGTGATGATTTTACCGGTAATGATGTATTCGCCTTTTTCGGTTTTTGCCCAGGCGCGCAGTGCGGTTTGGTTGAAATCGTCGTCCCATTCGGAGTCGACGGTACACTCGGCTATCAGTTCGTACTCGCCGTTATTTAAAATCATGCCGCCGGAGTCGAGTTGGCCATCGGCGGTGCCGGTGGTCATGATCATGGCACCGAAGCTTTCGTCAAAGCTGATGGGCAACCAGCGGTACCAGTAGATGTTCTGCCAGTAGCGTGGCCCCCAGGAGTGGTCGCGTAGGCCGTAGCCGGCGATGGTCCAGGTATCGTCGCCGACGGTGATGGTGCCTTGGGCTTTTACGTGTTGCTCGAAGTGGGCGCGGGCTAGAGCGTGTTCCATATCGAGTTCAATGGGTGAGCCGTCGTCTTTTAAATGCTCGCCGCCGTAAATGGGCGAGATGCCGGTGTAGTCGAGTTTAATGGAGCAGGGCTTTTTGGGGTTTTCTTTAAAGGCTTTACTGGGGTTGAGCAGGGCCTGGGGGTCGGCCATCACCAGTATGTCGCCGTCATAACTAACGTGGAGTTTTTTGTAGGGCTCGACAATGTCGAAGCGTGCACCGCCTGCTTCAAAGGCATCGTTAGTAGTGATGTTAGCTTTTTGAAACATAAAGCCAGCAGTGCCATCGGGGAAGTAAAGGCAGATGGAGACTTCAGCATAGCCTTCGTTGACACGGTTGCCGATGCGAAACCAGCCGCCGACTTTTTGTTCGCCATCGTAAATATTGTAGTAGGCGCTTTCGTTAAAATTGACAACGGCTTCGGGCTCGTGTGTGTATTCGTCTTTGGGTTCCATCCTGACGTTGTCTTCAGGCTTGGTGATAAAGGCGTGCTTGGCCATTTTTATGGTCTCCAGTTCGAAGGACTTAGTAAGTGAATAATTTGTCTGCCTGAAGTATGCGCGATGCTTCACTGGCGAGCAAATAGCTGACTAAGCCTGTCACGCAGCGGCACGCCATAGTGCCGTTATCAATCTTTCCAAACTTTAAATTTTTAATATCGAGCATGTGATTTTGCGGTGCCAGACAGGAGGGGATGTTTTTAAAAAATAAAGTTGAATAAATAGCTAAATGGGCGTCCACCTGACAGCCCATTTTTTGGTCTTGCATTTTATGCTTTAGCTAGCCACCTTCAATTTTCCAAATACGGCGCGAATTAAATCATCGGCACCGGGGTAGGGTAGTGCGCCTGTCATATCGCTGATCTCACCCCAGTGTTCGCCAATTTGTTCGGCACTGGGTACTTCGTCACCCTTGAAAATATAACCGGGTGCTTCCGTAATTTGCACCTTGCTGTAATAGCCCATACCGGCTTCGATAATTTCACCGGCCAGTGTGCTCTCCTCCGAACAAAGCCAACCCATTAATGCGGTGACGTATTCGGGTTTCATTTTTGGCGCCAGTTTTGGCGACATCACTTCTTCTGTCATGCGCGTTAAAGCCATAGGCGCGACGCAATTAACCAGTATATTTTTTGAGGTGCCTTCCTGTTTCAATGCATTCATAAAACCCACTAAAGCAATTTTGGCGCTGGAGTAATTGGTGTGGCCGTGGGTGCCGAATAAACCTGCCGCTGATGTGGTATGCACGATACGGCCATAGCGTTGCTCTAGCATGATGGGCCAGGCAGCTTTAGTGCAATAAACGGCGCCCATTAAATGCACGTCCATCAAAGCGGTAAAATCTTTCAGATCCATTTTGCGGAAACTTTTATCGCGCACGTTGCCCGCATTGTTGACGAGTATGTCGACGCCGCCGAAATTATCGACGGCGGCTTTAATAATATTAGCGCCGCCTTCTTCGGTTGCCACGCTGTCGTAGTTGGCGACGGCGATGCCACCAGCGTCGGTGATTTCTTTTACCACGTCGTCAGCCGCTTTAGAGGAGCCACCCGTGCCAGCGACGGAGCCGCCAAGGTCGTTAACCACCACTTTGGCGCCGTGTTCGGCAAAGTATTTGGCGTGGCTGCGGCCCAGGCCTGCGCCTGCGCCGGTAACGACGGCGACTTTTCCTGCGAATGAAATACTCATGCTCTATTCCTACTTTAGTAAAGGGTCAGTGTGTAAGTTAAAGGGTGAAATGAATTTATTAGCTAGCTAAAGCGAAGAAGGAGAGCCAATGGCTCTCCTTCTTTACAGGCTATATTTAAGGGCTTTTGGTAAAGCCCCTGGTGTTACAACTTGTAAACGCGTGTCGCTGTACCAGAGAACATGGCGTTCTTTTCCTCTTCAGAAAAATCTTTAACGATTTTCTTCATGGCATTCCAGTACACCTGGTAGGACAGCTCGAGCTTATCGACCGGGAAGTTACTCTCAAACATGCAGCGCTCGGGAGTGAAGCAGTCGACCACGTGCAGGTAATACTTCGCCTGGGCGGCAACCACTTCGTCTGAGCTCGGTGGCATGGCGCGACCGGCCCAGCCCATGCCGTTGTCGGGCATAGAGAAGCCACCGAGTTTAGCGATGGTGTTAGGGCAGGCCGCAATTTCGGCGATGCCTTTTTTCCACTCTTCGAAAACTTCATCGCGCTTGGCTGCGTAAATACCCGTGCCGACGGGGGTGCCGATGTGGTCGAGCACCATGGTTGTTTCGGGCACGGTGCGAGCCAGTTCGGCAAACTCAGGGTTTTGATAGTGGTAGTGCCACGACTCGTAGCTGTGGCCCATTTTGCCGAGTATGCGCATGCCTTTAATAAAGTCGGGGTCTTTGTGAATATCTTTCGGGCTGGCGGCTTCTAGCAGCAGGCCTTCGCCGGGTCGAGCGTTGGCCAGTGCCTGGCGAATACCTCGGAAGCGACCTTTACTGACTTCGCGGTGGCGATTGACCAGGTCTTCAACACCGTCGCCCTGGCGTAGATCGAAGGCGGTAACCAGTGCGGCGATTTCGGTCTGGCCGGTGGTGTCGGCGGCAGTGCGATCGGCAAGCCCGGTGATGTATTCGACTTCACCCAGTGAACGCAGGTGCTCGGGGCCGTCGGTGTAATAGTTGGAGTGGCACTCCATAAACACGCTTTTAACCAGATTGTGGCCGCTGCCGGTATCGGCCAAAAAATCATCCAGTGAATAAGGGATTAACCCCGCCTCTGACCACAGGTGATGGTGGGTGTCGATAATGGCGCGCTCGGGATCAAAAATTTCTTCCTGAACTGAGGCTAACCACTCGGGCTGGAGGGTTAGCGGATTGGCAATTTGTAGGCCTTCGTATTTGCTGTCAGACATTCGTTCGACTCCTTTTTATTAAAGAATTTTTTCTGTGTAGCCATTTAATAAGGGCTCATAGATTCGCAGCCTTAGCGACAAATGTAAACCGTAAATAGCCCTGGCTGACCGTGATGTATTGCTTAATAAGGGGCTAAGCCATAGAATTCCTGACAATTAAAGGTGTTAACACTCCCCCATTTTGCCGTTTTCAGAGCTGCTGCAAACCTGCTTTGTTGCTGTGTCGCGCCGTACTTTGGCCTGTAAGCGGGGATCAACGAGACTAATCTGGATACCCGATTTTGAGGCCAACGTTAATCCGGCTTATGGGTCGCCCTGGCAATCTCCGCTTGTTCCCCCTGGCGATGAGGGTGCGCGAAATAATGATGCTCTATTGAATAACCGCAGCAATGCGGCGGGTGATAGAGTGTTACAGACCAAGCGCCCAGATTGGACGCACCCGAGTGATCATCAAATAGCCGCACGGCTCGATATCGCCAGTGGGGCACTCACCTAGGGGCTGGTGTACTACTACGCCTGGGAGCGGGATGCCTCACCGTTTGTCACCGGACGTTTTACCGATGGCAGTGGTGATCATTTGATTATCACGCCCGAGCACGAACGCCTCCATCACTTTGGTGCCACATCAGATTATGCCTGGGTGGTTAAGGTGTGCCGTTGATCAGTACATTACCGATCGTCTTGCGTGCCGAAGCGCTATACACCAAAGATGCTAATTTCGTGGACTATCGCAATCTTGCCGCTGTGCGGGGTGGCGGCAGTGGCAATGGTATTAGTGAGCACGATACGGTGCGAGCAGCGCTGGCATTTGAGTTTGCCTTCCCCTCTAAAACATCAGTGATTTTCCAACCCTCGTTTTATTACCTTTGACTGGCATGAAGGTTTGGGCGTTGGCTATGGTGGTGCCATTGGTGATGAATGGAATTTTGCCCCGGTATTTTTTATCTCCCGCCCTGTACAACGTACTCGTGACCGCTTAATGCTAAGCGCGACGATAACGTCTTATTTGAGTGGTTCAAATAGAGATTATCAGGGCACAAAAACCAGGCTGGTGGCGAGCTATGAGGTCTCCCCCTTTGTTAATGGCAGTTTGATTTGAATCCAAGCCGTCTTTACGTCGAGTTAGGCGGCAACCGCTACCGCGACGGGAAACCCCCTTTCCCGGTGTTGCGCAATCGTTTGACGATATTCTGGGCCTGGAAGCCTGGGAATTTGACTGGCGCTTAATTGGTACAGATGTACTACACGAGACCGTTCGCTTTCCCTCGAATAGAAAAACAATCACTTTGGCTGAGCCTAATGGTCGTTTTTATGATGTCGCCACAGACCCAATTAAACTGATGCAGGAGCGTTACCCCTTTTATAGAAAGGATGGCGGCGTCAATTGCTTTGTTGTGGTTGGCACGCCAAAACAAGACTGGTTGCCTGACTTCAAGGTCTCGAAGGTTATTTACTGGCTTGACCAATATTATTTTTACCCTTTACGAATCGAGCGTTTTGATGAAGAGGGTAAGTTGAAAATGATAGAGGTGCGTATTGCCCAGCAGGAAAATAAAACGCTGCCTAATGGTGAAGGTTTTGCGAGTAACCTGGTTGTTTATTTTGATGCGGAGCTTGATTTAATGAGCTACAGCTTGCACGACGCGCACTTAATACAGGAATGGACAGAAGAAGATTTAGCAGCCTTTACGCCCGATTTTATGCGTCGGCGCTGGTTGAAATATCCCCAGCAAAGCCAATCGATGGTTAACTCACCGGAGGAATATTATTTGCGCCCCTCTCTGCTAGCCGAACGCTTTCCCAGTGAGCGTTCGATGACGGTTAGCCCTGCTATCGCCGCGCGTATTGCCGCGCAGAATAAAGCGGGTCATCTTGTATTTGGTAGTGTTGAAAAAAAGAATTGATTAGAAGCTCCTTAAGCTTTAGATAAGCCCGTTGTATTTGTGAGTAAATCCTTGTAAACCAGTTTGGGCCGACCCCGGCGGATAGCCGTCTCACTTGACCGGAGCGGTAGCAAGAGGTCTATACTGAACCCGATTTAATCATAAATACTCGGGGTGTAATTGATGACTGACTTTTCCCCAGAAATAGAGCTTCTTGTCGGTCAGTTCGATACTGCCGTGAGTGCGCATTTGGATTTAATGCGGCGAGTATTGCGTTGCGCTGTGCTGGGAGTCTCCCCCGGTGATGATGTTCTGTCTCTTCAAGCACATACTCTGTGCAGCTTCGGCACCTGGTTTAGTGAAAATAAAGTGCACTTTGCAGAGCGCAATTTTCAGGCTGTTGACAAGATAGAAAGCGTACATCAGGCCATGCACGGTGCTATTCGCTCAATTTGCAGTGATATTTTGGAAAATAAGCCTGGGCAGAGTGACTGTTTTGATGCCTTGGAGCAGACACAGTCTGAGCTGATTGAGCGTCTGGCTGATTTTAAAACCCAGCTACTAGCCACGTCAGGACGACAGGATCCGCTAACTGATTTGCCCCTGCGCTATGGTCTGGAAGATGACTTTGCCCAGGCGCTGAAAATCTGCGACCGCAATAAAATGCTGCTCTATGTGGTGATGATTGATGTCGATCACTTCAAAGCAGTCAATGACAACTATGGTCATTCCATTGGTGATGTGGCATTGCGCTTCCTTGCTGATACCTTAAAAACCATGGTGCGTAGTAATGAACATCTCTACCGCTACGGGGGGGAGGAGTTTCTCCTACTAATGCAGGCTGATAGCCATGAGTCGATGAAAATACCCGCACAGCGTTTGCTTGAAGTAGTGCGCAATATGCGAGTACCCATTCCCGACGGAGACCCGATAGCCTTAACGGTTACCCTGGGTCTGGCCTGCGTGAGGCGTGGTGAAGGTTTGGACACGGTTGTTGAACGTGCTGACAAAGCGCTCTACGCGGGTAAAGCAGCGGGACGGGATCGTTATATTTTTGCCGATAATTAATTAGCGGCGATCCAGCTAAAAATGAACCACCGTCAAATACTATTTATTAAATAGCCCTGTTTTAAACGGGCCGGTCACCTTTTAAAGAAACTCTATGCAGCAAGCGTCGATAACCATTGTAGTCGTTGATGGGGTAGTGGTGGGTAGAGCGGTTATCCCACAGTACTACCATGCCCTCGCTCCAACGCAGGCGACACTGAAACTCGGGTTTACGGGCATGTAGATAAAGCTGGTTTAACAGCGGCTCGCTTTCCTCTTCTGTGCAGTCTTCAAAACGTAATGTATGGGCTTCGTGGGCGAAGAGGGTAAGCTCCCCGGTTTCTGGGTGGGTGCGCACTACCGGGTGAAGATTGGTAAATACCTCCGGTGCGGAAGTGTCGCCACAATCTGCCAGGCGTGGCATACGGGTTTTTGACACCGCCGCTTTGCCCGAGGTGAAATAAGCTTTGCGCCCGTCGATCTGGTCTTTTATTTCTTGATCAAGACTTTCGTAGGCGGTTTGCATATTGCAGAAAATCGTATCGCCGCCAACCGGGGGTAGCTCCAGCGCGTAGAGGCTGGCACCTGCTGCCGGGGTTTCCAGGTAGGTGGTATCGGCGTGCCACACACCGCCAAAGTTGATGGTTTCGTCGGGTAATTTCAGCACGGGGGCGACCAGCGGGTTGCTCTCAATACCGTTCAGAAAAGGGTATTTGTTCACCTCGCCAAACTGGCGAGTAAAAGCCAGTTGCTCATCGGGCGTAAGCGTTTGATCAAGAAAATAAATCATCTTACGGTCGAGCCAAACTTTGCGAAGGTCGGTCAGGGTGTTGAGGGGAATCGGTTGGGAGAGGTCAAGTCCCGTTATTTTACTGCCAATAAAAGGTGTTAATGGTTCAACATCAAAATGTGTGTTCATCGACTTCTCCCAATGCCATAAATGGCTGTTTAGCGATTTCTGCTGTTTACATTGCGCTTAATTTATCGACCACCCGTTGGCCAAAGGCATCGGTGCCGATCACTTTCTCGTCACTACCGTCCCGTGCTAAATCGGGGGTGGTGTAGCCATCGGCAAACACACCCTGCATGGCGGCCCATATTTGATTGGCCTCGTCGACCATGCCAAAGCTGTACTCCAGCATCATCGCCACCGAGCCGATCATCGAATAGGGGTTGGCAATATTTTGCCCGGCGATATCAGGGGCGGAACCGTGGGATGGCTCGTAGTAAGCTTTGCCGTCGCCAATGCAGGCAGAGGGCATTAAGCCCAGCGAGCCAATTAACCCGCCGCCCTGATCGCTGAGAATATCGCCAAACATGTTCTCCATCACCATCACGTCAAACTGGCCGGGGTTAAGGCACAGATGGGTGGCGGCGGCATCGACTAGCATATTAACCACCTCAACCTCGGGGTAGTCAGTGGCGACCTCATCGAGTACTTCATTCCACAGCACACTCGATTTCAGGATGTTGCTCTTGTGAATATTGTGCAGCACCTTCTTGCGCTTCATGGCTTGTTCAAAGCCTGTTTTGACCACCTGGCGAATTTGTATTTCGTCGTAGCGCAGGGTTTCCTCGGCGAAACGAATATTGTTGTCGTCAACACCGATGACCTTTTTGCCGAAGTAGAGACCGCCAAGCAGCTCGCGGATCATCAGTATGTCGATACCCTCGCCAATCACTTCTGGTTTTAACGGTGAAAGATGGGCCAGCGCTTTGGGTAGCAATACCGGGCGAAAGTTGGCGTAGGTGTTATAGCGCGCCCGCAGGGGTAAAACTGCACCGCGCTCGGGCTGCATATCAACCGGGATTTTCATCGCTTCGGCGTGTGCCAAACCCACCGGGCCTTTTAATATCGCATCAGCCGCATCGCAAACCGCCTGGGTCTGCTCGGGAAAGGGGTGGCCGTAGTCAAAATAGGCGGCGGCACCAAAGGGACTCTCGGTGAGCTCAAAGTGCACGCCACTGCGTTGCTCAACCAATGCGAGCACTTTTAAAGCTTCTGCCATTATTTCGGGGCCGATACCGTCGCCGGTGAGGATGGCAATTTTGTGTGTTGTCATAGTTTTTAATGGCACGTTTTAAAGTTGGCCAGCATTGTAGCGAATCGCCCAAGCCTGGGATAGCGTATGAAATAAAGGCCGTGGCTGGTTATGTTGTACCCGCAAGCGATGAAACTAATGATACGCCAAGCGCCCCCTGAGAGAGTTTGATCCATGTCATCAAGCTCTTTTGCATTGGCGTGATTATGTGGAGAACGTTAATGGGTAGTGAGCCAGGTTTGATTCATAGCCCTCATTTACGGGCTGACTACGCTGCGGGCGGGTGAAGGGCGGGTGAAGGGCGGGTGTAGAGAGAGCGACGCGAAAGGTAAGAGCGATAAGGGTCATAAATCTGAAAAACAACGCTCAAAAAAAGCCGCTAGTGGCGGCACGGAGTTTGTTGGGGTGTTACAGCGCCAGCATGTTTTTCAAGGCATCGATAGACTGCTGGCCCTTCTGCTTTTTCACTTCGGGGGGCAGTTCGTCGCCAAAGCCCTCGCGCTCAATATCTTCCGCCGGCAATTCGCCGAGAAAGCGGCTGGGCTCGGTTTTCGATATTTCACCATATTGCTTGCGCCGCGAGGCCAGGGTCATGGTCAGGGTTTCGCGGGCGCGGGTAATGCCCACATAGGCGAGGCGGCGCTCTTCCTCAACCGTGTCTTGTTCGATGCTGGAGCGGTGGGGCAGTATTTCCTCCTCCATGCCGATGAGATAAACATGGGGGAACTCCAGCCCTTTGGCCGCATGCAGGGTCATTAGCTGCACTTTGTCGTCCGCCGACTCCTCTTCCTGACGGTCGAGCTGATCGCGCAAAATAAGCCGCGAAATAGCGTTTTGCACCGGGTTTTCACAGTCCGGGTCTTCCATTTCACTTTCAACAGCCCGCTCTAATTGGGTGACTAGAAACTGTACATTTTTCATGCGTTTTTCGGCCACCGCGCCACTGCTGGCGTTTTGGTGGAGCCAGCTCTCGTAGTCGATATCGTCGATCATTTCGCGCACGGCTTTGATCGGGTCGTCGCGTTCACAGCGTTCGCCAATTTTTTCCATCCAGTGCTTAAAGCGTTGGAGTTTTTCGAGGTGCTGGCCATTGAGTTCCGATTGCAGGCCGATTTCATCAATCGCCGCAAACAGGGAAATTTCGCGCCGGTTGGCGTAGGTGCCAAGTTTTTCGAGGGTCGAGGGGCCAATTTGGCGGCGCGGGGTATTAATCACTCGCAACAGGGCATTGTTGTCGTCGGGGTTAGCCAGCAGACGCAGATAGGCCATGATGTCTTTAATCTCAGCACGGGCGTAAAACGAAGTGCCGCCGCTGAGGTGATAGGGAATGGTCTGGCTCTGTAGCTTTATCTCCAGCAGACGGGCCTGGTAATTACCGCGATAGAGCACGGCGAAATCCCGGTAAAAACAAGAGCGGCGGGCGTGGGTGGCAATAATATCGTTGACCACGCGCTCTAGCTCGGCCTCTTCGTCACCGCAGCGAATCACGCGCAGCGGGTCGCCAAAGCCAAGGTCACTCCACAGGGCTTTTTCAAAGGCATGGGGGTTGTTGGCGATCAGCGTGTTGGCGGCGCGCAATATGCGGGCGGTGGAACGGTAGTTTTGCTCCAGTTTGACCACTTCGAGATGGGGAAAGTCGACCTGCAGTTGTTCGAGGTTTTCTGGCCGCGCACCGCGCCAGGCGTAAATTGACTGATCGTCGTCACCCACCACGGTTAGTGCCTGGCGCTCGCCCGCTAGCATTTTGACCAGCTCGTACTGGGACATATTGGTGTCCTGGTACTCGTCCACCAGCAGGTACTGAATGCGTTGCTGCCACTTGCCCAACACCTCGGGGTGGTCGCGAAACAACTGCACTGGCAGCAGAATGAGATCGTCAAAATCCACCGCATTGTAGGCTTTCAGCGCTTGTTGGTAGCGCTCATAAAGTAGCCCCAGCGCTTGCTCGCCATCACTCTCGGCGTGGGACATCGCCTGCGAGGGTGATTGCAGTTCGTTCTTCCAGGTAGAGATTTGTTGCTGGGCGATGTTGATTAAATCCGGGTCGATCTCGGTTTTGTTAATCATCAACTCTTTGATTAGCGTGCGGCTGTCTTCGGCATCAAAAATGGAAAAGCCACTTTTATAGCCCAGATGCACCAGCTCGCGGCGAATAATATTCAGCCCCAGGTTGTGAAAGGTCGAGATCGTCAAGCCTCGCGCCGCCCGGCCCTTAACCAGCGTGCCGACCCGCGCCTTCATCTCCCGCGCCGCCTTGTTGGTAAAAGTTACCGCCGCAATATGGCGGCCCGCCACCCCGCATTTGTCAATTAAATAAGCGATTTTGCGGGTGATTACACTCGTCTTACCACTGCCCGCACCGGCGAGCACCAGCAAAGGCCCGTCGATATAGTACACCGCTTTTTGTTGCTGGGGGTTGAGTGTTGACAAGGGAGGAGGCCTGGGCTGTGTTCAAAGGGCGGCGCATTGTAGCAGTAGATGGAGCCTGATCGAGCTTAAAACTGTCCTCTAATTCTCGGCATAAAGATGTTTCTGAAAGCCAACAAAGGTCTCGCGAATAAGCGCCGGAGAACCAAACTCAGCCGTCGCGTCACTAATCGTATTGTATTTAAGTTCAATCAGCGTACGCATTTTTGTGGCGGCCAATTCCTGCACCCCATCGGCTACATATTTGTCGAGAATAAAGTCGATAAACTCCTGCTGCTTGTAGTCACCAAATTCCCTGACAATAGCCGGCTTAGCCTGCTGCGCGCGTTCTAAGCGGGTGCGTGTTTCGATTGCATAGGCGACAAAAGCGAGCACGTCGTACACATCGCTATCTCTGGCATCGATCAGCTCTTTCATACTGTCGAGCTTTTCCGTGTCGTAGCCAGCTTCACTCAAATCGCGCAATAGCTTGTCACGGGTTGTGGGGTCGCTCCATATTTCCCGCAACTGGTCTTCATTGGTGAAGAACTGTGGCAAATCATCGAACATACGCTCTATAAATTCTTTCGCGGTAATCGGTTTGCCATCGGGGCTCCAATACATGACAGACGCTATATGCTGTATTTGACGGGTTTTGCCATCGCTAAGCTTTATAGTGATCTTTTCGGGGCGTGGCTCTAAATCATCGCTGTCCGTTTTGTCGTCGTTACTTCCCTTTGACTGAGCGCTTGTAGAGTCAGTGTTTACGCCCGGCTCGCCGGGCTCTTCCGGTATTGGCTCGCCATCCCACTCGGGGTCGGCAAAGTTGTGGTGGGCTTTCACAAAGTCGAAGACGGTAAAATAATCTTTGCCCTCGTATACACGCGTACCCCGGCCAACGATCTGCTTGAATTCAATCATGTTATTGCAGGGGCGCATCAATACAATATTGCGCACGTTGCGAGCATCGACTCCGGTGGAGAGCTTGCGAGAGGTGGTGAGAATGGTGGGAATAGTCTTTTCGTTATCCTGAAAAATTTTCAGGTCGTTTTCACCGGCAGCACCATCGTTAGCCGTGACACGCACACAATAACTACTGTTAGTCGTCCAGCCTTTTTGCACCGCATACTGATTGATCATATCGCGCACCATGCCCGCGTGTTCCTGAGTGGCGCAGAAAACCAGGGTTTTGTGCTGGGGGTTGATGCGATCCATCCAGTAGTGAACGCGTTTTTCTTCACGCTTGGGGATGGTGATAATGCGGTTGAAATCGCCCTCCTTGTATAAGCGCCCTGGCTCGGGCTCGCCCCTCACCACCTGGCCATCGTTGGGCGTGTAAATATACTCATCCATCGTGCCGACGATGGGATAGACCTTAAACGGCGTTAAAAACCCATCATTGATACCTTCTTTTAAAGTATAGCTATAGACCGGCTCACCAAAGTAACTGTAGGTATCAACGTTATTTTTGCGCTTGGGTGTGGCAGTTAAACCCAATTGCACCGCCGGGCTAAAATAATTGAGCACATCGCGCCAGGCGCTTTCATCGTTAGCACCGCCACGGTGGCACTCATCGATGACAATAAAGTCGAAGAAGTCTTCAGGGTAGTCGCCAAAATAAGGGACAGCATTACCCTCCTTATCAGTGCCGCTCATAAAAGTCTGGAAAATAGTGAAGAAAATAGCGGCATTCTTGGGCACAGTCCGCAGGCCGGAATCTCTTAGTTTCGATGGCTCGAGGGTATTTATTTTAGCGTCATTATTACGCTCATTGAGCTTGCGGATTTCATCGGGAGCAATACGTAGTAGAGCATCCTCCGGGAAAGCTGAAAAATCGTTATATGCCTGGTTCGCCAATATATTCCTATCGGCTAAAAATAGGATGCGTGGTCTGCGTTTCTCTACATCTAATGCCGTAGCCGATTTTAACCGCCAGCGGCTATAAAACAGCTTCCAGGCAATTTGGAAGGCTATTGCCGTCTTCCCTGCCCCTGTTGCCAAAGTTAGCAGGATACGCTTCTCGCCTTGTGCGATCGCGTCTAGCGCATTGTTAATCGCATTTTCCTGATAGTAGCGCGGTCGCCAGTCACCCTTGAATTCAAAGGGCACCTGGGCAAAACGCTCGCGCCAGGCGGTCGTAAAATTCGGCTCTTGCTCGGCAAAGGTCAGCGCCCAGAGCCGTTCGGGGGAGAGGTAATTATCCACCAGCTTCTCTTCGCCGGTGAGCATATCCATCTGATAAATATCGTGGCCATTGGTGGCGTAAGCCAGCCGGCACTGCAAGCGCGTGGCGTAATCTTTGGCCTGGCGTACCCCCTCGGTATAACTCAGGCTTTCTCTTTTGGCCTCCACCGCGGCCAGCTTGCGGCCGCGATATACCAACACATAATCACTATCGACTGCATTGCTGCGTTTGCCACCGCTAATAATCCGGCCCGGGCAAATCACCTCGCGGCGAATAAAACTCTCTGCCACCACGCCCCAACCATCCTGCCTCAGCTTGGGGTCGATCAGGTTAGCGCGGGTATCGGCTTCTTTCATCATCTGCAATCTACATCCTTTTGCTATTACTGCCCGGTCAAGACTGAATCAAAAACCTGCTTGAGGAGTCTGGAAACGTCTTCAGACCTCTTGTGGAGCGCAAATTTAAAACCAGACTCCACAAAATAGTTTGAGGAGTTTGCAGACTCCTCAAACTATTTTGTGGAGTCTGCATGTGTATATACGCTCCTTAATGTGCTTTAAGGAGTCTGCAAACTCCTCTAAACAACTTGAAGAGTCCCACTCGCAATCTAAACTACTCAAGCTTTCGTGAATATCTCACGCCCTTCCGCCAAATTTAACAACTCCGGGAAACACAATACAGCCGCTCTACGGCCACTGCTCGCTTGTAACTCCATCAATACCCCGGCTTCTTTCAGCTGCCTAAGCAACCCAGGGGTGGTTTTTTCATGAATGCCATATTCATCATTGAAACGACTAACCAAGTCAGTTGTTTTAAAAATGGGCCGACTAAATAAGGCATCTAATAAATACACCGAGTATTGTGAGTGAGTAATCTCATGAATGCGCAATTTCATCGCACCGTATAGCGCCATAATGGCTTTTACACGCACACTGTTTTGCCTGGCTTGCACGGTAATGGCCTTCAAGAAAAAAGCGATCCAACCATTCCAGTCACCCTCTTGAGAGATATTACCCAAGCGCTGGTAATACTCATCACGGTTGGCCTCAAGGTATTCACTCAAATAAAACATGGGCTGAGACAGCGCTTTTTTCTGATATAAAAACAGTGGAATCAGCAAACGCCCTATACGACCGTTGCCGTCTTTAAAGGGATGCAGAAGCTCAAACTGGGCGTGTACCACTGCCGTCTGTAACAAAAAGTCACTGTCGTCCCCGTCGATATAATGCTCCCAGGCCAACAGATGGTCGTTCAGCTGTAGAGGCGAGGGCGGCACAAAGCTGGCCTCATGAATTGTACAACCGGCCCTGCCAATCCAGTTTTGATCAACCCGAAACTCCCCCGGTGTTTTATCTTGCCCGCGCACGCTGTTGAGTAAAATCCGGTGCAATTCACGGATAAACGACAGGCGAATCGGGTAGTCCTGCAAATGTTCGCTGGCCCGAAACAGCGCCGAGCGGTAATTAGATATCTCCTGAATATCCTCCGATTTAGCCCCCTCCTTTAACAGTCCCGCCTCGTGTTCTAGTACCTCATCTACTGTTGCCTGGGTGCCCTCTATTCGGGAAGAGAGTACCGCCTCGCGGGTGGTCAACGGCGACAGCATTACCTCTGGGTTGGGAATACCCTGTAATAGCCCATCGTAGCGGGCCAACTCGGCATTGGCATCGCCGACCAGGCCGAGCAGCAAACGGTAGTCCAGATCTTGCAGTGGTAGTTGATGGGGTTGGTAAGGGTTCATGCAGCCGCTCCTTTAGCCTCGGCTGGTTTTTCAGAATGGGTGAGTTGGCCGGTGAAGGCTAAGTGCAGGATGGATTTTTTTAGTTCGTCTAGAGCATTTAGTTTCATAGAGTAAATTTGCTCTAATTCATTAACGCTCTCTGTCAAACCATCAAGGGTATCAACCCACCTCTTCTGCTCTCTTAGACATGATGGGTAATTGATTGATATTTTCTTTAAAAGACTAGCCTTAATTCCAGTTGCTGTAGCACCGGTACCTTTTTCGTGAATTTTTTTCTGTATAGGTTGAGACATGAGCAAGTACTTCAAAAAACCACTATTAATAACTGACCTGTCTGGTTGCATAGTAATAATTCTCTGAGCAAAAACAACTTTTTCATCAGTATCTAATTGCGCGACATTAGCGAGTGGGGCCTCTGTCGTAAATAGAATGTCGCCTTTTAAAGGAACCCCTCTTGTCATCCACGTATCATATGAGTCAGGTGATACGAATTCTTGTGGATCAGGTTTTAAAAAACCCATACGAACGTTTTTTGCCGTGATTAAACGCAATCCGCTTTCAGTTTTCTTAGGCGTCTTCCCCCGATAGTCAATGAACTTGACATGATCGAATAGCTCCGATTCAGTCCATCCCTCCCCACGCTGGCTAAACACTTGCTGCAAATAGCTTTCAAACAGTTCACGGGCGTTACGCAGGTTTTGTTCGGTTTTGGCGCGGGCCTGTTCGATGTCGGCAAAGGCCTGGTCGAGGATGTCGACGATGCGTTTTTGTTCGGGGATTGGGGGGAATGGTAATTTTATAGTTCCTAACCTACTCAAGGCCAACTTTGGCATTGCTGCAACACGGGTATTTAAGCCTGCTTGCTCTACGAAATAGTCAGTTTGTGTAAAATAATAAACATACTTATTAAATGCGCATTTATTGAGCACTAATTTACAGGCATTTTCTGTTAAATTCGCACCAGATAATACTTTCGGAACAATTCCAGCCTTACCAATAGTGCCTGCAATACTTATATAAAGGTCAACAGAATCAATTGTATAGCTCTTTATTTGTTCATGTGCAAATTCTGGCACGTAACGTATGTTGTCCAGATTTATCGTGCCATCGTCACTAAAGTCAGCAACCCGAATATAAGGAAACCCAGTATTTTCAAATACCAACTTCTCCCCCTTGGGGACTCTCTTTCCTCCTTTAATTTTGGCGATTTCGCTCAATGGTTTTATTTGCCATGCAATTGGTATTTCTTGAACCATCACAGCAACTCCTGAATCTTACCCAAAATCTCTTCACTCTCTTTATCCAGCGCAATAATCTCTTCGATAATGGCTTTGGGTTCGCGCAGGGGTGCTTCCTCTTCGGCGTTGGGGTTTTTAACGGAAAGATCCCCTTCGACAAACTCAGGGACCGGTACCGTCCACGACTTATCAGAATCCTCAAAGCCTTTTTGCAGGGCGACAAACTCTTTTAAATCATTGTCATTGAGCGGGTTGGTTTTGCCCAGGCTGCGGCCGGGGTCGAGCTGGTAGTACCAGATTTTTTGGGTCGGCTCGCCTTTGGTGAAGAACAGCACCACGGTTTTTACCCCGGCCCCGAGAAAGGTTTTGGCGGGGCAGTCGAGCACGCTGTGCAGGTTGCAGTTTTCGAGCAGCTCTTTACGTAGGGCAATGGCGGCGTTGTCGCTGTTACTGAGGAAGGTGTTTTTAATAATGATGGCGGCGCGGCCACCGGGTTTGAGGGTTTTTATAAAGTGCTGCAAAAACAGGAAGGCGGTTTCGCCGGTTTTAATGGGGAAGTTCTGCTGCACCTCTTTGCGCTCTTTACCACCAAAGGGTGGGTTGGCGAGGATGATGTCGTGCTGGTTGCTGGGCTGTATGTCGGCCAGGTTTTCGCTGAGGGTGTTGGTGTGAATCACGTTGGGCGCTTCGATGCCGTGCAGAATCATATTCATAATGGCGATAACGTAGGCCAGTGATTTTTTCTCTTTGGCGTAGAAAGTGCTTTCTTGCAGGGTTTGCAGGTCGCTGGTGGAGAGCTGTTTTTTAGCGGCCCCACCCTGGCGCAGGTAGTCGTAGGCTTCGCACAGAAACCCGGCGGAACCGGCGGCACCGTCGTAAATGGTTTCGCCAATTTGTGGTTGTACTACGTCGATCATGGCGCGAATCAGTGGCCGTGGGGTGTAGTACTCGCCGCCGTTACGCCCGGCGTTGCCCATATTTTTGATTTTGGTTTCGTAGAGATGGCTGAGTTCGTGTTTCTCTTCCTGTGAGCGAAAGCGCAGCTGGTCGACTTTTTCAAGGGCGTCGCGCAGGGAGTAGCCGCTCTGTATTTTGTTTTTGATCTCGCCAAATATTTCACCAATTTTGTATTCGATGGTGTCGGGGCTGTCGGCGCGCTGTTTAAAGCCTTTCAGGTAGGGGAATAGCTCACCATCGACATAGTCCATAAGATCATCGCCGGTGAGGGCATTGTTGTGGTCAAACTCACCGTTGGCATCTTTGGGGGCGGCCCAGCTACCCCAGCGATGTTGTTTGTCGATGATGTGCTGGTATGGCTCGCCCATTAGCTCGGCTGCGAGCGATTTTTCGTGTTCTAAATCGTCAAGGTATTTGAGGAAGAGCATCCACGAGGTTTGCTCGGTGTAGTCCAGCTCGCTGGAGCAGCCGGCGTCTTTATGCAGAATGTCGTCGATGTTTTTGAAGGTTTGTTCAAACATGGGTGGGGCGGTTTCCGTTGTAAGGTCGTGCATAGGTAGCGGGATAGTATACAAGCCGGTGGCCTGGTGATGTGATCGCCAATCCACTAACCAATAAACACTATGAAAAGCCGTTCGGTAGTCGCTAAGTATTGATACTTCGCAAGCTATTTTAAGTGTCGCTGAGGGTCTTGGCGGCCATGCAATACGCGGATAATTGCTACCGTGTCCGTTGTGACTGTGTAAAACAGGATGTGGCTTTCAATAACCAGGCTTCTGGCGCAGGGTAAGAGGTCTAAGCGCTCGACGCCCATTAGCGGTTGTTCCGTGATTGACCAGAACTGAGCTTTAATGTTTTCTAGATAGCGACCGGATTGGGCTTGCCCCCACTGTCGAAGTCCGTATTGGTAGATACCTTTAAGGTCTGCTTTGGCTGCAGGCGCAATAATGAGTGGGTGTGCTGGCATTCGGCTCAGGCCTTAATGTCGTCAAATAAGGCATCCAGAGCCGTTTTTGATTCAATCGCAATGCCCTCGCCACGGTTTAGCTGATCGGTGCCAATTTTTAGTTGTTCGCGTAAGCGCGCCAGCTTCACTTCATGAATCCAGTCTTCGTGGGTATCCATAAAACGTAATGCTTCGCGGATGACTTCGCTGGCATTGTTATAGAGGCCGCTTTCAACTTTGGCTTTAATGCGAGCCTCTAATTCGGTAGTCAGGGATACGTGCATGATGACCTCCAGGGGCAGACATTTATACAGATCATGCTAGGTTGAGATACAAAGATTGTCAATGTTTGTACGGGTGTTAGAGGCGGCTCGGAAGCTGGCTTCCCGGGATCTTGTAAATTGACGAAAGACCTGTTTTCGGACTATATTTGGTCCTGATGAGAGGTGTTTATGAAATTATCAGATCAAATAAAACCGATTAGCTACTTGAAAGCCCATGCCGCTGAAGTCGTGCGTAATCTGTCGACCCAGATGGAGCCGCTGGTGATTACTCAAAACGGTGAGGCCAAGGCTGTCATGCAGGACATCAAAAGCTATGAGCAAACCCAGGAGACTATGGCGCTTTTGAAGGTGCTGGCCCTGGGTCAGCGTCAGATCGACGAAGGAAAAGTTCAGCCAGCCGGTGATGTTGTTGCCAAGCTTCGTAATCGGGACAAAAATCGTTAGTGAGCTATCAGGTTTACTGACTGACGATGCCGCTTACGATCTTGCGGATTTGTACGAGTATATTGAATCCCATGATGGGCCAGAAAAGGCAGACTATGTTCTGGACAAAATAGAAGAGACATTTTCTAGTCTTACCGACAATCCAGAGCGTGGGGCTTATCCAGGCGAGTTGTTGGCTGTTGGCTTACGCGAATATCGAGAAATCTATTTCAAGCCTTACCGAATTATCTATCGAATTAT
>Ga0209121_10001522_pt1 | contig 24281 bp, 22 predicted proteins | sample Cruoilmetagenom3_FD_187292 | JGI IMG/M metagenome (GOLD analysis project Ga0209121, IMG submission 187292) | Oil polluted marine microbial communities from Coal Oil Point, Santa Barbara, California, USA - Sample 3 (SPAdes) (version 2) | ecosystem: Environmental > Aquatic > Marine > Oil seeps ... | reverse complement strand
GCTCAATTTTGGCATCGGTAAAAATGTACACCAGCATCGTCGCCATATCTGGCGCGATCATACCCGACCCTTTGGCGATTCCCGCGATTTTCACAGCCTTGCCGTTAACCATTATCTCGGCGGCGGCACCTTTCGCAAAAGTGTCGGTTGTCATTATGGCGTTGGCTGCGCCTTCAATGCCTGTGGCGTTCAAACTTGCCGCTAAATCAGCCACTTTGTCTGTTATCTTGTCGTGAGGAAGTCGTTCGCCGATCACACCAGTTGAGGCAGTAAAGATGCGGGATTTTGGAATTCCAGTCGCACCTTCAACCGTGTCACAAATCGCTTCGACGGATTTTTCCCCTGCAGAACCGGTAAAAGCATTGGAATTGCCGGAGTTGACGAGAATTGCTGCGGGCTCATTGGGCGAACCACCTAGCTTGGACTGACAATCCAGTACTGGCGCAGAACGCGTGGCGGAGCGTGTGAAAACACCAGCGACTGATGTGCCCGCGATGAATTCCACCAGCATTACATCCTTGCGATCCTTATATTTGACCCCCGCCGCACCAGATGCAAACCGAACACCGTCGATCTGAGGCAACTGTGGGAATGCGTCAGGTGCGAGGGGGGAAATAACCATTCTTAGTCCTCTAGTAGATCAAGGTTCTGGATGATTGCGAAATCAAACTGGCCTTCTTCTGGCAGAGTGATTTCAGCGACCTCAGTCAAACCGGTGATCATTGTGTTCAACGTTTGTTGTTGAATCTCGGATACCAATTCACTGCGAAGGTCATCAAGTGTCGGGAGTTCAGTTTGACGTGTCTCGTTGAGCTGTACGACATGCCATCCAAACTGCGTTTGAACAGGAGCGGACACTTCACCGGCTTCCAACGTCATGACCGCTGCCTCAAATTCAGGAACCATCATGCCAACGCCGAACCAACCCAGTTCACCACCAGAAGGGCCGGACGGACCTGTGGAACGTTCTTGCGCGGTTTCAGCGAAGTCTGCGCCGTCGTCGACCATTGTTTTGATCTCGTTTGCCTCTTCTTCGGTTTCAACCAAGATGTGGGAGGCGTTGAATTCAGTATCAGGCTCCACACCCTCGAAACGTGTGTCGTAGGCCGCCTGAATTTCTTCGTCACTCACCGGCGCACTGGTGAGTGTGTTGACGACTTCACCAGCCCGAAGCGAACGTGTTTCAACGGTCAGTGCAATTCCAACGCGCTTAGGTTCAACCTCAAGTGTGTCGGCAAGAAGCTGTTGGTTGACCAACTGTTCAACCAAGCCGTTGAAGACGACATCATCTGGTAGTTGTTGATACTGTGCAGGCAGTTGAGAGCGCAGCATTATGAGCTGACCTAAAGTGATCTCTGAACCGTTTACGGATGCGACGACGGTTTCGGCGGACATATCGCCATGGCCATCTGCATGTGCAAACGTAGCGGAGAGTGAGAAAAGTGCGGCAGAAGCCAGTAATTTGGTGCGAAATAGCATGTTAATAGTTCCTTGATGAGCCGCGGCTTGGCCGTGGCGTTGACACCTTAATGACGGCCCCTTACATCCCAATAAGGTCCTTTGGAGGCCGGTCTTGTCCCTGTTTCTATGGGGCGTGCGCGACAGGCACAACCAACCTCCTCACACATTGATGTTAGAGACGCCCAAAGCGGCGCGCGCGGAGAGAATATGCTCGGTCTTGGAACGATTGCGAAGAAGATTTTTGGCACGCCGAATGACCGCTTGGTCAAAGCGACACTTCCGATGATCGAGAAGATCAACGCGCTTGAAACTGAGATTGAAGCGCTGAGCGACGAAGGCATCAAAGCCAAGACTGAAGAATTGGCTAAACGTGCAATGGGTGGCGAAAGCCTCGATGCGTTGTTGCCAGAAGCGTTTGCAAACTGCCGTGAAGCCGCGAAACGTGCGCTGGGCTTGCGGGCCTTTGATGTTCAGTTGATGGGGGGGATTTTCCTTCACCAAGGCAACATTTCTGAGATGAAGACGGGTGAAGGTAAGACGCTGGTTGCGACGTTCCCTGCATATCTAAATGCCCTTACAGGTAAGGGTGTGCACGTCGTGACGGTGAACGACTACCTCGCCAAGCGTGATGCAGAGTGGATGAGCCAAGTATTTACTGCCTTGGGCCTAACAACAGGCGTTATTTACCCACAGCAACCAGAAGACGAAAAGAACGCCGCGTATCGTTGCGATGTGACCTATGCGACGAATAACGAACTTGGCTTTGACTACCTTCGCGACAATATGAAGTCCGAGCTGTCCCAGATGAACCAGCGCGAGCACAATTTTGCGATTGTGGATGAGGTCGATTCCATCCTTGTGGACGAAGCACGTACACCACTGATCATTTCCGGCCCTGCCGAAGATCGCAGCGAGATGTACATAGCCATCGACAAGCTGATCCCAGAAATTCAGGACGATCACTTCACGCTCGATGAGAAAACCCGCAACGTGAATTATACTGATGAGGGCAACGAATTCCTTGAAGAGCGCTTGGTGACGGCTGGAATTTTGCCAGAAGATCAATCCCTCTACGCACCTGAAAGCACATCGATTGTGCACCATGTCAACCAAGGTCTGCGCGCGCATAAACTGTTCACACGGGACAAAGACTACATCGTTCGTGACAACGAGGTCGTTTTGATTGACGAATTTACAGGCCGGATGATGACGGGCCGTCGTTTGTCCGAAGGATTGCATCAGGCGATCGAGGCGAAAGAAGATTGTAAGATTATGCCTGAGAACGTCACGCTCGCGTCTGTGACATTCCAAAACTACTTCCGTTTGTACAACAAGCTGGGTGGTATGACGGGTACAGCGCTGACAGAGGCCGAAGAATTTGCCGAAATCTATGGGCTGGGCGTTGTGGAGGTTCCAACAAACCGTCCGATCGCGCGGATCGACGAGCACGACCAAGTTTATCGCACCGCGAAAGAGAAATTCGACGGCGTTGTGAAGGCGATCAAAGAAGCGAACGCCAAGGGCCAGCCGACATTGGTCGGTACGACATCAATCGAGAAGTCCGAGTTCCTTAGCCAACTTTTGGATGCCGAAGGTATTCCCCACAACGTCCTAAATGCGCGCCAACATGAGCAGGAAGCGCAGATCGTTGCAGACGCCGGTAAGCTCGGCGCTGTCACAATCGCAACCAACATGGCGGGCCGCGGGACCGACATTAAGCTCGGCGGAAACATCGAATTCAAGATCATGGAAGCGATTGCCGCGACACCGGATGATGTAAACGAAGAAGTCCGTGCGCAGATTGAAGAGGCGCATAAAGCGGACGAGCAAGCGGTCAAAGATGCTGGCGGTTTGTTTGTGCTCGCGACGGAACGTCATGAAAGCCGCCGTATTGATAACCAACTTCGCGGGCGCTCTGGCCGTCAAGGTGACCCGGGCAAATCATCCTTCTTCCTATCCTTGGAAGATGACCTGATGCGCATCTTCGGGTCCGAACGTTTGGACAAAGTACTGTCTTCTCTGGGTATGAAAGACGGCGAAGCGATTGTGCATCCTTGGGTTAACAAATCCCTCGAGCGCGCGCAGGCGAAGGTTGAAGGCCGTAACTTCGATATTCGTAAGCAGCTGTTGAAATTCGACGATGTGATGAACGATCAGCGTAAAGTGATCTTCAGCCAGCGCCGCGAAATCATGGAAGCAGAGGATATTTCTGAGATTGCAGCAGACATGCGCAGCCAAGTGATTGATGATCTCGTCGATACGTACATTCCAGCCAAAAGCTACGCGGACCAGTGGGATACCGAAGGCCTCTATGCGCAGGTGATTGCACAGCTGGGCATAGATGTACCAGTGATTGATTGGGCAAACGAAGAGGGCGTTGATGACGGTGATATTCGTGAACGCCTTGAGGACGCAGCGGATGCATACATGGCGGAGAAGACCGTCGCATTCGGGCCTGAGATTATGCGCAACATTGAAAAGCAAATCTTGTTGCAGACCATTGATGCGAAATGGCGTGAACACTTACTGACATTGGAGCACCTGCGTTCGGTTGTTGGTTTCCGTGGTTATGCGCAACGTGATCCGTTGAATGAATACAAAACGGAATCGTTCCAGCTGTTTGAGGGTTTGCTGGATGGTTTGCGTTCTGACGTGACACAGAAGCTCGCCCAAATTCGACCGATGACCAAAGAAGAGCAAGAGGCGATGGTTGCGCAAGCAATGGAACAGCAGCGTCAGGCACAGGGTACCGCCGCGACGCCACCTGCGCCGAAAGCGGACGCCAAGCCAGGCTTTGACGAAGCAGATCCGGCAACGTGGGGCAACCCCGGACGTAATGACCTTTGCCCTTGCGGGTCCGGTAAAAAGTTCAAGCATTGCCACGGTCGACTAAGTTAAAAATTGAACGAGCGGCCCAGTTCTCGCCGCAATCCTGACTGAAAGAATCCCCATGACCGCCCAGTTAAGGTCATGGGAGTAAAGCAATCTGCATCCTGACCCATTGTGGGAAGGAGTGATCAGATGTCTAGAATCAGACAAATTGGCATGGCTGCCGGCACATTTAGTGTGGCGCTGGGAATCGGTTTTGTGATGCAAAACGGTGACGCATTGGCGAGCCGTTTTGGGAACGATGAGGCCCCTGAACAGCCCGCACCTTTTTCAGAGGTTGCCCAACAGGAAACAGCTGTTTCACCAGATATCGCAATTGAAACGCCAGTCGTGCAAGATGAACCGATCGCAGTCGCACAAGGCAGTGTGATCATGTCAGAGACTCCAGATATCTTAAAACCAGAACCGGAGGTCGCAGCTGCTGTGATCTTGCCAGAAACCGCAAAGCTTCCGATCGTTCTAGAAGCCCCCCTTCAATTGGCGGCGCTCGAGACTGAAACAGTACCTGCCGTGGAAGAAACAGCGACCGTCGAGGTCGATTGCGTTCCAGTAATGGACGCCGCTGCCGGATCAATCGCGAGTGTTACGCTCTCGGTTAACGCACCGTGCCATCAGTCTTCTTCTTTCACGATTCATCATCAAGGAATGATGTTCACGGCGATGACTGATGATACTGGGTCAGCCGAAATCTCGGTGCCAGCGTTAGCAGAAGTGGCCGTTATGATTGCGGCATTTGAAGGTGGTGATGGTGCAGTTGCAACGATGACTGTTCCAGATTTCGCCAACTACGACCGCGCAGTGCTGCAGTGGCAGGGCGATGAATCTGTTATGCTGAGCGCCTATGAAGGCGACGCGATGTTTGGTGACGAACGCCATATCCACGCGAGCAATCCTGGCGATATTACCCGAATTGAAACAGCAGAAGGTGGATATCTTGTTCGTCTTGGTGAGGACACGGTTGATCGTGCTTTGATGGCCGAAGTTTACACCTTTCCTTCAGGAATGATGGGTTCAGACTTCGAGGTTTTGCTTGTCGCGGAAGCGGAGATCACAGCCGGAAACTGCGGACAGGAACTTAATGCTCAAAGCTTGCAAGTCTCTCCCACAGGTCAAACGTCTGCGTTGGATTTGACAATGATTATGCCGGAATGTGACGCGGTTGGTGACTTTCTGATCTTGCAAAACATGTTTGAGGACCTAAGAATCGCGTCGAAATGACGAGTACATGGTTCAATAAAGCGAATAGATTTTTGAAATGTGCGGCGGTCCTCGTCGCACATTTTGCTTTCGTGGCAGATGCAGCCGCGCAAGATGTCACCTACCGTAGCGAAAATGACGCGGTGACCGTGGCGGGCCGATTCGTGGCGTTTGATGGCGAAAACGTATCGGTAGCCTCTGATGCTGGGCTTATCACATTTCGTGCGGACGGGATGACTTGCGAGGGTACGAATTGCCCCGACTTGGAACGGTATGTTGCAGCTCTGCGTCTCGTCGGCGCTGCGCGTATGGGTGATTTGCTGTTGCCCGCCTTAATCGACGTCTATGCCCGCGACAATGGACTGAACGTACGTGAAGACGTTCAGGGGTTCCATCTGCTTCGTTCTGACGGAACGATCGCGTTTGAAATTTCCATTGCGATTGAACCTCAAGATCAAGCCTTTTCAAAATTCGCGAATCATAGCGCGGATGCACTTCTGTCGATGCGCGAACTGCGAGACAGTGAATTAGCCATCGCGGCAGATGCTGGCCTAGGTCCGCTCAACCTTGCGCGGAACGCGCGAATTCTAGCGCTGGATGCACTTGTGCCTGTCGTCTCCGCGACGTCCAACGTGCGGTCGATCTCGATGGCAGATTTGACCGCTGAATTGGCAGGGACGGGGGGGCAATTCGAAGTGCACCTTCAGGCAGATACCGAAGGCCAAATTCAAGGATTTGAAGACAGATTCATGCGCCCGTTCGGGTTACAGCTAGCGGAGCCTAGCACCTCACACGAAGACTTGGATTCGCTCTTGCCTGCCGTCGCGCAAGGGGCCAATGGACTGTCACTCGTTCCTTTTGGCGCTACGCAAAATACTCAACCTTTGGCGTTGAATGGCTCTTGTGGGTTGCAGGCAGAGGCTCGGTTTTTGACGATGAAGACCGAAGACTACCCGCTGACGTTTCCAATGTTTATTTATTTGCCGCAACGTAGACAGCACCCGCAGGTTGTTGATTTTCTAGACTGGTTGAGATCACCATCCGCGCAACTTGTCATCCGTCGCGCAGGGTTTGTGGACCTTGCAGCAGTGCCGATACCCTTGGCGAACCAAGGAGAACGACTTGCGAATGCGATTACGAATGCAGGAACCGAAGTTCCATTGGTGGAATTGCAACGAATGGTGCGAGTGTTGTCACCACGTGTTCGCATGTCCAGCACGTTCCGGTTTGAACCTGGATCGACAAGATTAGACGGACAGTCGCGTTCTAACGTAATGCAGTTGGCGCAAGCCATTCGCGATGGGCGGTTTGGCGGGCGAGAATTGATGTTGGTTGGGTTCAGCGACGGGCGTGGACCAGCGGCGGCGAACCGTGATCTTTCATCAGCAAGAGCTGAAGCAGTATTACGCGATCTAAGCCGTGCACTTGGTGGATCGTTCCCCGCAAATGTTCAGGTTGAAACGGAAGCGTTCGGTGAGGCGCTGCCAATGGCCTGTGATGATACGATCTGGGGGCAACAGACGAACAGGCGGGTTGAGCTTTGGGTGCGCGACGCGCCCTAAATCAAGCCTTGCGACTTGAAGCTAAGTTCACGGGATCGTCCGATTATCAGGTGATCGTGAAGTGAGATGTTGAGAGCACTAGCAGCGTCCGAAATCTGCTTTGTCATCGTGATGTCTTCATTGGATGGGGTCGGGTCACCCGATGGGTGGTTGTGGACAAGGATCAGCGCGGATGCATTCAGTTCAAGCGCACGTTTCACGACCTCGCGCGGGTAAACGGGAACATGATCGACTGTGCCCGTACCTTGTGCTTCATCTGCAATGAGGACGTTTTTACGATCTAGGAAAAGCACGCGAAACTGTTCGGTGTCGCGATGCGCCATGATGGTGTGACAGTAGTCCAGAACCGCGTCCCACGAGCTAATCACATGTTGTTGCATAACTTTGGCACGAGCCATACGGTGGGTCACGGTTTCCATAACCTTGAGTTCGAGAGCAACCGCAGGGCCGACTCCATGCACCTTTTCTAGCCGCGCAAGCGGGGCAGAAAGCACGCCATTCAAGTCACCAAATGTCTCGATCAAAAGCCTCGCGAGAGGTTTGACATCTTGGCGCGGAATAGCTCGAAACAACGTGAGTTCAAGGATTTCATAGTCCGGCATCGCTGCGGCCCCTCCCGTCAAGAAGCGATGACGTAGGCGTTTTCGATGGTCGGCCAAATAAGAAGGGTGCTTACCATTTTTGGACGTAGGAACCGCCGAAACGATTTCAACTTCGTCTCGGTCGATTGTAACCGGTGAGACAGGGCCCAAAGGTAAAAGCGGGGCTTCGGCAAAGGCGGAGGCATGTTTCATACCCCGACTTTGCCGTGATTCCAGTTACCGCATGGTTAACGGCTTAACCCTTCATGGTTTCCCAAAATGACTTCACAGACTTAAAGAACGATGAGCTTTGTGGATTATTGTCGCTCGCTAGTTCTTCGAATTCACGCAAAAGCTCTTTTTGCTTGCTGGTCAAATTCACAGGTGTTTCGACCGCCATTTCGATGAACATGTCACCAGGGCCACCACCACGAAGGGCGGGCATGCCTTTGGCGCGTAGGCGCATCTGGCGACCAGATTGAGATCCAGCTGGAATTTTCACGCGGGATCGGCCGCCGTCGATGGTCGGAACCTCAATGTCACCACCAAGCGCCGCCTTCGCCATAGAAACAGGCACACGGCAGAATAGGTGGTTGGCTTCGCGTTCGAACAGATCGTGTTCACGGACTTCAATGAAAATATAGAGGTCGCCCGTTGGGCCGCCGCGCATACCTGCTTCGCCTTCGCCAGCAAGGCGAATGCGCGTGCCGGTTTCAACGCCGGCTGGGATGTTGACAGAGAGCGACTTCTCTTTTTCAACGCGGCCTTGTCCGTGGCATTCGTGGCAAGGATTTTTGATCGTTTGACCCATGCCATTACAAGTTGGGCAGGTTCGTTCGACAGTGAAGAAACCTTGCTGTGCGCGGACTTTTCCCATGCCGGAACAGGTCGGGCAAGTTTGAGGCTCGGAGCCTCCTTCAGCGCCGGTCCCGTTGCAGGATTCGCAGCTAGATGCAGTTGGAACGGTGATCGTTTTTTGCAAGCCGGCGAAAGCTTCTTCCAATGTTACGCGCAGGTTGTAGCGCAGGTCGTTGCCGCGGGCAGCGCGTGATTGCCCGCCGCCACGTCCGCCGCCCATGTTGCCAAACAGGTCGTCAAAGATGTCGGAGAATGCAGAGCCAAAGTCACCTTGGCCGCCCATTCCTCCGGGACGACCGCCGCCCCCCATGCCACCTTCAAACGCAGCGTGACCATAGCGGTCATAAGCGGCTTTCTTGTCAGCGTCTTTCAACACTTCATAAGCTTCGCCAGCCTCTTTGAACTGGCTTTCCGCATCTGGGTTGTCGGTGTTGCGATCCGGGTGGAGTTCTTTCGCCTTTTGGCGATAGCCCTTCTTGATCTCGTCGGCGCTTGCACCTTTGGAGATACCTAGAACGTCATAATAATCGCGTTTTGCCATGACAGATTTTCCCCCTTGGGAAGCACAGAACCGGCCCGACTAGGGCCGGTCCTGCAAGTTCACCAAAGTTTATCCGCGCTTGTCGTCGTCGAGATCTTCGAAGTCTGCGTCGACGATGTCTTCGTCGGCAGCAGTTGCTTCAGGCTCGGCTTCGCCAGCTTCTTCTTGTGCGGCTTTGTAGATCGCCTCACCCAGCTTCATTGCTGATTCAGTGACGTTCTGGATACCGGACTTGATCTTGCCAGCGTCTTCGCCTTCCAGATCGTCCTTGAGTGCCGCGATGGACAATTCAATGGCTTCGATCGTGGTTGGGTCAACCTTGTCGGCATGTTCTTCCATCGACTTTTCTGTCGAGTGGATCAGGCTTTCCGCTTGGTTTTTGGCTTCGACCAGTTCCTTGCGATCCTTATCGGCCTCGGCGTTATCTTCCGCATCGCGAACCATTTGTTCGATGTCTTCATCGGACAGGCCACCAGACGCTTGGATTGTGATCTTCTGTTCTTTGCCAGTACCCTTATCGGATGCTGCAACAGACACGATACCGTTGGCGTCGATGTCAAAAGTCACTTCGATCTGCGGCATTCCGCGCGGTGCCGGCGGGATGCTTTCGAGGTTGAACTGGCCAAGCATCTTGTTGTCAGCAGCCATTTCGCGCTCACCCTGGAACACACGGATCGTTACCGCGTTCTGGTTGTCTTCGGCAGTGGAGAACACCTGAGACTTTTTGGTTGGGATCGTTGTGTTACGGTCGATCAAGCGTGTGAATACGCCGCCAAGTGTTTCGATACCAAGGGACAGTGGCGTAACGTCCAGAAGAACAACGTCTTTGACGTCACCCTGAAGAACACCAGCCTGAATAGCAGCACCCATCGCCACAACTTCGTCAGGGTTCACACCCTTATGTGGTTCCTTGCCGAAGAAATTTGTCACTTCTTCGATGACTTTAGGCATGCGTGTCATGCCACCGACCAAAACAACTTCGTCGATGTCGTTTGTTGTCAGGCCCGCGTCTTTCAACGCAGCTTGGCAAGGCTTCATGGACGATTTGATCAGGTCACCGACAAGCGATTCCAGCTTGGCACGAGTCAGTTTGATGACCATGTGCAATGGGGACCCATCTGAACCCATAGAGATAAACGGTTGGTTGATTTCAGTCTGGGACGCAGAAGAAAGTTCGATCTTCGCTTTTTCCGCAGCTTCCTTCAGACGCTGAAGCGCCATTTTGTCTTTCTTGAGGTCAACGCCGTTGGACTTTTTGAATTCTTCCGCGAGGTAGTTGACGATGCGCATGTCAAAGTCTTCACCACCAAGGAACGTGTCGCCGTTGGTAGATTTCACTTCAAACAGGCCGTCGTCGATTTCGAGGATCGTAACGTCGAATGTACCACCACCAAGGTCATAAACCGCGATGGTCTGTGTTTCTTTTTTGTCGAGGCCATACGCCAACGCAGCCGCTGTCGGCTCGTTGATGATGCGCAGCACTTCGAGGCCAGCAATCTTGCCGGCGTCTTTTGTTGCCTGACGTTGAGCATCGTTGAAGTACGCAGGAACCGTGATGACGGCCTGAGTTACTTCTTCGCTAAGATAAGACTCAGCGGTTTCTTTCATCTTTTGCAGGATCACAGCAGAGATCTGCGCAGGGGAGTATTTCTCACCCTTGGCTTCGACCCATGCGTCACCGTTGCCGCCGTCGATGACGTTGAACGGCAGGTTCTTTTTGTCTTTGGCAAGGTGCTTGTCGTCGTTGCGACGACCGACAAGGCGCTTAATGCCGAAGATTGTGTTTTCAGGGTTCGTAACTGCCTGACGTTTTGCAGGCTGACCGACAAGACGTTCGTCGTCAGTGAATGCTACGATAGATGGAGTTGTGCGCGCGCCTTCTGCGTTTTCGATTACGCGAGGCTGCGAGCCGTCCATGATTGCGACGCAGGAGTTTGTAGTTCCGAGGTCAATACCAATTACTTTTGCCATGTTTCAAATCCCTTTCAGGCGATTGGAGCGATGCAGGCCCGTTTTGGCACCGGCATCTATGGTTGTAGGTTGAATGGGGAGGCCCATTCGGATCGGAGTGTATATAGGTGTGGCAAATACAGCCTGCAAGCTATGTGACAGTGGGTAATGCGCAAAAATGGTGAACAGATGAATAATTCTCGCCCAACTTTGGCTCTAAGGGGCGTTCAGGTGTGGCAAGGGCTGCTTGATCGGCCTGCGCAGGAGGCAATCGTGCAGAGTATTCGCTCGATTGTCGCCGCTGCACCGTTGTTTTCCCCGATGACGCCTTATGGGAAACCGATGTCTGTTCAAATGACGAGCGCCGGGCGGTTTGGGTGGGTGTCTGACCGAACTGGGTACAGATATTCTGAGGCACACCCGAGGGGAACAGCGTGGCCTGCCATTCCAGCGTCCATCTTGGATATCTGGGGGAAGGTTTCAGAATCGGATCGTGTGCCTGAATGCTGCTTGGTAAATTTCTATCGCGAGTCCGCCAAGATGGGTATGCATCAGGATCGTGACGAAGCGGAGTTTGGTGAACCTGTCGTGTCTGTGTCTTTAGGCGATGACGGATTGTTCCGTATCGGCAACCTTACCCGCGGGGGTAAAACGGAATCTATTTGGCTGAAGTCTGGGGATGTTGTCGTGATGGGTGGCGATGCGCGGCTGGTCTATCATGGGATTGATAAAACGCGCCCGGGGTCATCATCGCTGCTGAACGGAGGCGGGCGGATCAACCTGACCTTGCGGGTGGTGACCTAGACCGTCCCCCTCAACTAATTAATTGGTTTGGAAACTGCAGCAGCCTTGATGAACATAGTTCCCCACATCGGTTTGCATGTGAATCAGCGCTGACATTCCGAAAACACGCTCACTCATGCCATCCGAACAACGGTTCGCTCTGGCAATAAGGGTATGGGTGTAAGGCGCGGTTTCTTCTGTGAACTGGAATGTAAAACCATTTTTAGCTGGTGCACTGTTCTGCACAGTCATGGGACGGGAAAGGGCTTCGGGCGTCGCGTAGTTGGCAACACCTTCCTCAATCGCGATGCTCCAGAAAGGCTCCGCACCATAGCATGTCACGGGTAAAGTTATTTCGCTTTCTGACTGTGGAGATGCTGTAAGGAAGTTCATCGAAACCCAACCGGATACTTCCCCAAGACCGATGAAACCCCAACCACCTTGCTCCCAGAGAACCTCAACGCGGTCATCGTTGCTGATCACTTCGACAATATTGTTGTTTACACTCGGCCCTTCGCGCACGTTCAGGAATTCACCACTCGGGACGCCTTCTACATCATAAAGGGTAGGAAGCGTTTGTGCGTCCAACGAAATGCCGTACAGCGCAAAGAATATAAAACTCAGCAAAAGGGTCATCGTGTGGCCTCCCAACTGGCGGATGCGTGCTTACGAGTGAAGAATTCTAGCATCAAGCCGATCATAATCAAGATGATCGCGACCTTAAGTGGATAACTGATTGAGCTATAATGTGGGTTGTAGTTGAGAAATGTAAAACCACGTGCCTGATCAATGCAGTGAAACAGCGGGTTCCAATCAAACATCGCCAACATGTGGCTTGGGAGTGAATTCGCCACAAACATTTTGCCCGATGCGATCATGTTCGCGCGGGAGAAGATTGACGATGCGATTTTAACGAACCCCGGAAACCATGGTTTCAAAGCTAGAAAGACAACCCCGACGGATGCGCCGGTGAACCAAGCCAGAATTACCATCGCCATTGCCCCGACTGGATTAAGGATCGTGATCGGGCCGAAAATAACGTGGTACAAGTACAACACGACCGACATCGAAAGGACCTGCGTGTAAAGCGCCGCAATAGCCGAGGCCGCGATCGCGACGATCGTGTTCATTGGTGCGTGCTTCATCATCGCGGACGCAGGGCCTTCAGCCCCAAGAACAGCGCCCATCGCCTTAGTGTGGGTCATGAACAAGAAAATCCCGGACATGATATAAAGCAGGAAATCGCCACGGATTGCCGTGCGTTTCAACCCCAAGACCGAGAACATAAAGTAAAACGCGCCAACAAAGATGACGGTCTGCAACATGTTCATCAACAAGCCGATCAACGCATTGCGGTGTTCCTTACGGACATTTCGCACAATTGAATGATAGATCAGCCCCAGCATCGAAAATGCTGAGCGCGAGTGGCTCAAATTGCGTCTTGCTTCGAACATTTCAGTGCCTGCCAGTTGTCGCTTATGCGGTTGAGTGCCGTTTTTAGCACGAAAATCTTGCCGATCCTTTAGCACAGGACCATAAAGACCCAAAATTCGCGGATCAATAAAAAGAGCCGTGATCTGAAAAATACTGGAGCAGTGTGATGGATTTTGACAAGTTAACAGAAGTAATGCGGCGCCTATCGCTGGAAGCCGGCGACATTATCATGGACATTTATGATGGTGATGACTTTGAGGTGAAATCCAAAAGTGACGACAGCCCAGTCACGGCCGCCGATGAAGCCGCCGACGCGCATATTTCCGCTGGGTTGCGCGCGGCGTTTCCTGATGTTGCACTTGTAACCGAGGAACAGGCTGACAGTCACAGCGTCACGGCCAATACATTTCTGATCGTTGACCCTCTTGATGGCACCAAGGAATTCATTCACCGCCGCGGTGATTTTACAGTGAACATTGCCTATGTGGAAAACGGCGCACCGCAGCGGGGAGTGGTTTATGCACCTGCAAAAGGCCGCTTGTTTTACACAGACGCGGCTGGCGTATCTGTCGAAGAAGTCGGTGATCTGGACAAATCCACAGTCGGCACGACAATCCCAATTTCTGTGAACACACCAGACAATACTGGCTTGATGGTGGTCGCGTCGAAGTCACATCGCGACCAAGCAACGGATGACTACATTAATAAATATGCCGTGAACGATATGAAAAGCGCAGGGTCTTCATTGAAGTTCTGCCTTGTTGCGACCGGAGAAGCAGACATCTACCCGCGCGTTGGCCGCACGATGGAATGGGATACTGCCGCGGGACACGCGGTGCTGACCGGTGCTGGTGGCCATGTCGTACGTTTCGATGACCACGCGCCGCTTTCTTACGGTAAAGAAGACTTCGCCAACCCGTTTTTTATCGCCTACGCGCCGGGCATTGAGTTGAAGTTGCCGTGATGAGCGTTCTTGTCGTCATACCGGCCCGTTTTGCGTCAACACGTTACCCGGGCAAGCCATTGGTTGAGCTGAGTGGCGCAAACGGTGAGGCTAAAAGCTTAATCCAGCGGTCTTGGGAGGCAGCCCAAGACGTGAAAGGCGTTGATCGCGTGGTCGTCGCGACGGATGACGGCCGGATTAAGGGCGCGGCTGAAGCTTTTGGTGCAGACGTCGTGATGACATCTACTGAGTGCCAGAACGGAACTGAGCGCTGCGCTGAGGCGTTAGATGCCCTTGGCGGTGGCTACGACATTGTTGTGAATCTGCAAGGTGACGCACCGCTAACGCCCGCTTGGTTTATCGAAGATTTGGTTGCGGGATTGTCCGTACATCCAGTTGCCGAAGTGGCAACACCTGTGTTGCGGTGTGATGGGCGGGCGCTGAATGGCCTGTTAGATGACCGCCGCCAAGGTCGTGTCGGCGGCACAACCGCGGTGTTCGGAGCCGACCACAATGCACTGTTCTTTTCAAAGGAAGTCATTCCGTACACTGGTAAGGATTATGGTGATGACGATGAAACACCAGTTTTTCACCATGTTGGAGTTTACGCATACCGCCCGTCTGCACTCGCCGCATATCCGCGCTGGGCGTCTGGCCCATTAGAGCATCTCGAAGGGTTGGAACAGCTGCGCTTTCTAGAACGTGGAGCACATATGCTGTGTGTTGAAGTTGAAGCCCGAGGTCGCCAGTTCTGGGAGCTCAATAATCCTGAAGATGTACCAAAGATTGAGGCCATGTTGTCTGAAATGGGTCACAACTGATTAAATTCGGAGAAGTTTCCCCATGTGTGTGTTGGTTTGGTTATTTGTCGATTGGTTTTTTAGTGATAGCCTATTGCCTAAGCAGGACCCGCAAAGGGCAATTATAGGTAAAACATGAAAAAACGTGTGACGAAGGCAATCTTTCCCGTGGCTGGTTTAGGGACACGATTCCTACCGGCGACAAAAGCCGTGCCGAAAGAAATTATGACGCTCGTGGATCGCCCGTTGATCCAATACGCAATTGATGAGGCACGCGCTGCGGGCATTAAGGAATTCATCTTTGTAACCTCGCGCGGGAAGTCTGCGCTTGAGGACTATTTTGACATCGCACCCGAACTTGAAAGCACGCTTCGCAAGAAGGGCAAAACCGAAATGTTGGAAGAGCTTAAGGCGACCAACATGGACAGCGGTGCAATTGCCTATATCCGCCAGCACAAGGCGCTTGGGCTTGGCCACGCGGTTTGGTGTGCGCGCCGTCTTGTTGGCAATGAACCTTTTGCAGTTATTTTACCGGATGACGTGATCGCGGCTGAAAAACCGTGTCTTCAGCAGATGGTCGAAGCGCACGAAGAAACTGGTGGTTGCATGGTTGCCGCGATGGAGGTGCCTCAGGAGAAAGCATCGGCTTACGGTGTCATCGACGTGAAAGAAGACTTTGGCTCAATGGTGTCCGTGAAAGGTCTTGTTGAAAAGCCAGCTGTCGATGAAGCGCCATCAAACCTGGCCGTCATCGGGCGCTATATCCTGACACCCAAAATCATGCAGAACCTCAATAAGATCAAAACCGGATCAGGCGGCGAAGTGCAGCTTACAGACGCGATTGATGCGGAACTGAAAGAAGGGCGCGATGTGTTCGGATATCGTTTCCGTGGACAGCGTTTTGATTGCGGATCAAAGGCAGGCTTTTTGCAGGCAACCGTTGCCTTCGGGATGGCGCGGCCGGATTTGGGCGAAGAGTTCGGGTCATACTTGCGCGAAATGATGTCGACGCAGCAGGCTGCGCAGTAGCGCGTTAGGCTGATGTTTCCTTTCATTTTGCAGAGCGAGGATTCCCAAAACCAAAGAAAACGGACTTTCCTGACTGACGCGCTGTTTTCGTACCGTATGCGGTGGAAACGGCGGCGTTTACTGATGCGTTCGCTGCAACGGCGCAAGGAAATTTCCCGCGCCTCTGAACGCCAGATCCCGCAATCTGGGGTCTTGGTTTTTTCTACCATGCGCAATGAAATGATGCGGATTGAGCATTGGTTGGCGCACTACCGTGCGCTGGGTGTTGCGCATTTCCTGATCGTGGACAATGCGAGCGACGATGGCACTGCAACGTTTTTAGCTGATCAACCCGATGTGTCGCTTTGGACAACGCCGGAAAGCTACAAAGCGTCCCGTTTCGGTGTCGATTGGCTAACGTGTTTGCAAATTAAATATGGCGTTGGGCGATGGTGTCTTACCGTCGATGCGGATGAGCTTTTGGTTTATCCAGATAGCGACACGCATGGCCTTGATGACCTAACTTCACACCTTGATGCCACGGGTCGCCACGCATTTGGCACACTCATGCTTGATATGTATCCCAAGGGCCCTGTTGGACAGGCGCAGTATGTTTCGGGAGCCGATCCGATCAAAACAGTGTCTTGGTTTGATGCGGACAATTACCGTGCCAAGCTACACCCAGTGTTTGGAAACTTGTGGATTCAGGGTGGTGTGCGCGATCGCGTGTTCTTCAGAAGCCAGCCTGAACGCTCTCCGACGTTGAACAAAACGCCATTGGTGAAACGGCGTCGCGGATATGCCTACGTAACGTCTACCCACCAAATTCTGCCACGACGGCTGAACGAGGTGTTTGACCTAGGTGACGGTACCAGAGTGTCAGGCGTGCTACTTCACACGAAGTTTTTGCCAGACATTGGCGGAAAATCTGCAGAGGAACTCACGCGGGCGCAGCATTTCGAGAATAGTGACCTATATCAGCCTTACTACAATGCATTGATCGACGACCCGGACCTCTGGTTTGAAGAGTCTGTTTTTTACGAAGGTACAGCGCAACTCGAAGCGTTCGGTCTGATGACGCGCGGAACGTGGGGATAAGGCATCACCTTTCCGAAAGGTTGCCGAATCCTGCTCGTTGTTTATTGAATGGAAACAGTGGACAGTATTTGCTCACATTTTCAATGGTGTGTTAACTATAAGGCACTAGCGAAGTTGATAGACTTTGCTGGCAAGACGGGAAGGACCAACTTGGGCGCCTGGACATCATATCGGCTTCGCCTTCAGCGAAAGCGCTGGCACCTGCGTGCCCGGCGCAAAAGCCGTGAGTTGTCGGTGGTGAAGGACCGGACGGACCAAATTAAGCCAAACGACATCTTCGTGTTTTCGACGTTCCGTAACGAAGACATTCGGCTTCCATATTTCTTTAAGTATTACCGAGACTTGGGCGTCGACCACTTCTTTATGGTTGATAATGACAGCGATGATGGCGGCGGTGACTACGCGGCCAGCCAACCGGATGTATCCGTTTGGAAAGCAAATGGAAGCTATAGAAAGTCCCGATTTGGTGTTGATTGGTTAAATCATCTCCAACGTAAATATGCGGATGGGCACTGGACGCTGGTCGTCGATCCGGATGAATTTTTCATCTACCCGTTCTGCGATACGCGCCCTATTCGCGCCCTGACAGATTGGCTGGATGCATCTGACATTCGCAGCTTTGGTGCGATGTTGCTCGATATGTATCCAAAGGGTCGTCTTGACGCAGTGCCGTATACTCGAGGGCAAGATCCGATTAAAATCGCGTCATGGTTTGACAGCGGAAACTACACGATCTCGAAAAATAACTTGTTTTACAATCTTTGGATCCAAGGCGGCCCACGTGCTCGGATGTTCTTCAAAGAAGAGCCGTGGCGTGCGCCGGCATTGAACAAAACGCCCCTCGTAAAGTGGAGCAAAGAGTACGCTTACGTAAGTTCGACCCACATGATGTTACCACGCGGGTTGAACCTTGTTTACGATGAATGGGGTGGTGAAAAAGCGTCGGGCATTCTGCTTCACGCTAAGTTTCTGGATACTTTCGGTGTTAAGGCACAGGAAGAATTAACGCGTGGTCAGCACTACGCGGCATCGCAAGAATACAAGGCCTACGCTGAAGGGATCGCCCAACACCCAGACTTGTGGTGCAAGTGGTCGGAAAAATACATCAACTGGCGCCAGCTTGAGATTCTCGGCCTCATGTCAAAAGGGAACTGGGCATGACTGTTGGCGTGGTCATGTTGGTGCACAATGCATTTGACCGTGCAGAGCAAGTGGTGCGCCATTGGTCCGCTGGTGGCTGTCCTGTCGTTATTCACGTTGATAAGAACGTGAAGCGAGAAATTTATGATGACTTCGTCAAGAGCCTTGCAGACTTACCGGACGTCCTATTTTCCAAGCGGCATCGCTGTGAGTGGGGGACATGGGGAATTGTAGCTGCTTCCCAAGTCGCGTCGACGATGATGTTGGCTAAGTTTCCTAATGTGCGTCATGTCTATTTGGCGTCTGGGTCATGCTTGCCGCTTCGCCCGATCAAGGATCTGCAGGCATATCTTGCCAAACGCCCGCGTACCGACTTTATCGAAAGCGCAACAACGGCGGACGTACCTTGGACGCAAGGTGGCCTCGACTTTGAACGCTTCACACTCCGTTTCCCGTTTTCATGGCGCAAGAATCGGTTCCTATTTGACCGCTACGTGGAGTTTCAACGCCGGTTTAAGAAGTACCGTCGCGTCCCTGAAGGGATCGTTCCACACATGGGTTCGCAGTGGTGGTGCTTAACACGTCAGACCCTGTCTGCCATCTTGGAAGACCCGGAGCGCAAGATTTACGATACGTATTTTCGCCGTGTCTGGATTCCTGATGAGAGCTATTTCCAAACGCTCGTTCGGCTTTACTCTCAAAGTATCGAAAGCCGCTCTCTGACGCTGTCCAAGTTTGATTACCAAGGTAAACCACACATCTTTTACGACGATCACCTGCAACTTTTGCGGCGGTCTGATTGTTTCGTCGCGCGAAAGATCTGGCCGGATGCGAACAGACTTTACGATAACTTCTTGAACGAAGAAAACCCACTCAAAGGCGCGGAACCTAACCCGGGCAAGATCGACCGTATCTTCTCCAAGGCGGTTGAACGCCGGACGAGGGGGCGTGCTGGCCTGTTCATGCAAAGCCGCTTGCCAAGACCCGGCCACGAGAACGGATTTACCTCTTCGCCGTACTCGGTTTTTGAGGGCTTTTCTGAATTGTTTGAAGACTTCGAGCCTTGGCTTGCACGCATGACTAGTACGCGTGTGCACGGGCATCTTTATGCGAAAGATGGTGTTGAGTTTGACGGGCGTCAGACCACGTTTAGTGGTGCATTATGTGACAATGCAAAGCTACGCGACCATCACGCACAGCTATTTTTGGTGAACCTGATTTGGAACACGCGTGGGGAACGCCAGTGTTTCCAATTTGGCCCAACGGATAGTCAGCTTGTCAGTTGGGATTTGGCAAAAGACCCGAACGCGCAGATTTCTGTGATCTCTGGTGCATGGGCAATCCCGCTGTTTCAGTCGAACCGAAACTTCTCGGATATTCGTGCGGACGCAGCGGAATTGCAGCGTCTAGAAAGCGAGCATTTGAATGCGCTTCGATCCCCTTGGGCGAAAGCACGGATCCGGATCTGGACGTTGGCGGATTTCATCGAGACGCCGATGGAAGCGCTGCAAACCGTGTTGGATGAAATGGGCGCAAAGAACCTGCGTCGTGTGACAGAAGCGCCAAAAATGGCCGACTTGTCTGGGTTTGGCCAGTTTCTGCAGAATCTAAAGAACCAAGGCATGCATCCGTATTTAATGGGCGACTTTCCAACAGATGACGTGCCCGTCAACGAACGCCCGACGCGGCGGAAACCTTATTTGGTACGGTAGAACATGGCGCAGTTTGACTACTTTGTGGTTTTTGCAGAAATGCGAACAGGATCTAATTTCTTGGAATCCAACATCAATGCGTTCGACGGATTGGTGTGCCACGGTGAAGCCTACAACCCGAGTTTTGTTGGTTATCCAAACGGTTCGAAAACACTTGGTGTTTCGCTAGAAGATCGCAACGAAGACCCGTTCAAAATACTGGAAAAGGTCAGGACGGCGGACGGGTTGAATGGGTTTCGCTACTTCAACGACCACGACCCGCGGGTGCTTGATGCAATGTTGGAAGACAAGCGTTGCGCTAAGATTATTTTGACGCGTAACCCGATCGAAAGCTACGTCAGCTGGAAGATCGCAAAATCGACGGGCCAGTGGAAACTGACTGACGTAAAACGACTGCGCGAAGATACGATTTCGTTCAATGCGGATGAGTTCAGAGACCATATTAACAAGCTACAAGCATTCCAAATTCGGTTGCTCAACACATTGCAGAAATTCGGTCAGACAGCATTTTATGTCGATTACGAAGACCTGCAAGATATCGAAATCATGAATGGTTTGGCGTCCTATCTGGGCATTGATGAGCGGCTTGAAGCGTTAGACAAGTCGTTGAAAAAGCAAAACCCGAGCTCCTTGTCCGACAAGGTTGAGAACTTCGCTGAGATGGAAGCGGCGCTCACGCGGCTCGACCGTTTCAATCTAAACCGCACACCTAACTTTGAGCCACGTCGCGGCCCCGCCGTGCCGAGTTACATTGCTGCTCCGAATTCCCCGTTGATGTTCATGCCGATCAAGTCTGGACCGATCGACGTGGTAAAGAATTGGTTGGCCGGTTTGGACGAGGGTCAGCCCACCGACCTGATTTCAAAGTTCACACAAAAATCGCTACGGCAGTGGAAACGCCAGGCCACGGGGCACCGCAGTTTTGCCGTGGTTCGCCATCCAGTCGCGCGGGCGCACGCTGCCTTTTGCAGTAAGATACTATCGACTGAGAAAGGCAGCTTCACTGAGATCAGGAACGTTCTAAGAAACCAATTTAAGCTGCCTATACCCGCAACCTATCCTGACCCATCTTATGGCGCGACTGAGCATCGTGTGGCGTTCTTGGCGTTTCTGAAATTTATTAAGTCTAACCTCGGCGGGCAAACAGCGATGCGTGTAGATGCGCACTGGGCGACGCAATCGCAGGCTCTGCAAGGTTTTGCTGAATACGCATTGCCTGACTTGATTTTGCGCGAAGACCGACTTGAAGAAGATCTCGCGATCTTGGCGTCTCAGGTTGGAAAGACAACAATGCCAACCGTTCCTGAAGCGACAGACCAGTATGCGGATTTGCTGCATGGCATATACGATGCCGAAGTGGAGTCTGCTGTGCATGATGTTTACCAGCGCGACTACATTGCGTTTGGATACGGGCCTTACGCCTAGGCTGCGTATGCGGCGCTCGCTTCTGTCAGAATTGTATAAATCGTTGACGGGTTTTCGTTTGCACGCAGTTTCGCACAAATGCCCTCGTCGCGCAGGGTTCGTGACACCAATGCTAAGGCTTTGAGATGGGAAACACCCGCCTCTTCAGGTGCGAACAATGCAAATACCAAATCAACGGGCTGGCGGTCCACAGAATCAAAATCGAGTGGCTTTTTCAATCGCAGGAATAGACCACAGACCTGAGATAATCCGGGAAGACGCGCATGAGGAAGTGCAATGCCTTGGCCCACACCGGTTGGGCCAAGGTTTTCGCGTTCGAGAAGGGCCTCGATGACTAGGTTTTGGTCCATTCCAAAACAAGCTTCCGCCATATCACCAAGATCGTGAAACAAACGCTTCTTGCTGCTGACTGCAGCGATAACTTTGATTCCCGAAGCGGGTAGAATGTCTGCTATCGGCATTACGCACTTCCCGTCGGGATTTCGCCCGATCTAACTTATGTTGCGCGGGTCGATCCAACCGATATTCCCGTCTTCACGGCGGTAGACCACGTTGATTCCGCTATGTCCTTCATTTCGGAATACCAAGACTGGTGCGTTTGCGATTTCCATTTGCATAACCGCTTCTCCGACGGAGATTGATGGGATTTTCGTCTCCATCTCGGCCACAATCATGGAGCTAACACCTTCTGGCTCTTGCTCTTCCGACTCACTATTTGAAGCGAGGATATAGGACCCGGCGTCGGAAAGTTCAACGGGTTGTGAGCGCTCCTTATGGTGGTCTTTCAAACGGCGTTTGTAACGTCGGAGTTGTTTTTCCATCTTTTCTGACGCGCTGTCAAAAGCTGCATATATTTCAGTGGCATGGCCCTTGGCTTGGGCTGTGAGGCCAGTTGAAAGATGGACTTCAGTTTCACAGACATATTCATGCCCGCTCTTGGAAAATACGATGTTGGCGTCGGTTGGGCGACCTGCATATTTACTGACGACATCCCCCAATTCAGTTTTAACGTGTGTTTGAAGGGCTTCGCCGATGTCGATTTGCTTTCCTGTGATCTGATAGCGCATCTCGTCTCCTTTTTGAGCGTTACAGGCAATTCGGGCGTCAGAACGATTAAATTTTCGTTAAGCTATGCGAGAATTGTCGGGGACGATGTCAGTGACAGGGTTGTGTGTGTCTGGCGCCCTAAAGGCGAAGTCCAGAATACATTGGTTACCTGTTCTGTCATCTCCCCTAGTTGGCGACGAAATGGCGCGACTGTCAATGATATCCGTAAACTGATCACGAAACGCGGAACGAATCCCCAAGGTAAACCCGACGCACGTTTTCGTCCTGAACGACCTCTTCAGTGCTGCCGGACATCAGAATTTTTCCGTCATGTAGGATATAAGCACGATCTACGATCTGCAGGGTTTCCTGAACATTGTGGTCGGTAACCAGAACACCAATTCCACGGTTCTTTAGGTCAGTTACAAGGTGTCTGATCTCACCTACCGCGATTGGGTCAACACCGGCGAACGGTTCGTCCAGCAATACATAATTGGGATCAGCGGCAAGGCAGCGAGCGATCTCAGCGCGTCGGCGTTCACCACCGGAAAGCGCCATCGCTGGCGCACGGCGCAAGTGTTCGATTGAAAACTCTGAGAGCAATTCTTCAAGGCGTTCGCGACGGCGTGTGCGGTCTGGCTCTGCGATTTCGAGGATCGAGAGAATATTATCCTCAACGTTAAGCCCTCGAAAAATAGACATTTCTTGTGGAAGGTAGCCGATACCTAGTTTCGCACAGCGATACATGGGCAATGCAGTAATATCGCGACCATCAACGATCACTTGACCGCCTTCAGGGGTCACAAGGCCAGCGATCGAGTAGAAGCAGGTTGTCTTGCCACAACCGTTTGGTCCCAGCAAAGCAACGACTTCTCCGCGACCGAGATCCATATTGACGTCTCGTATGACGACACGTTTGCCGTAGCTTTTGCGCAGATGGCGGATTCTTAGCCCAACATCACCGTCTGTGACTGTTAGTTCAGGCATCAGTTGCCGCCTTGGTTCAAGATTGTGCGCACACGGCCTTCCATTTGCGCACTGCCGTCTGACAAGTTTACCCGCATGGTATTGGCAGAAATCGCACTGTTTCCTTGCGTAAGCAGCACGTCGCCGGACAACACAAGCGTGCCCGCATCCAGATTATACTCTGCGCTAGAGGCTTCGGCAGCTTCTGTCGCAGTCACAAAGGTTACGCCCCCGCTTGCGGACAGGCGACTGATGTCACCGGACGCATCATTGTAAAAAACCTGAACGCGACCGGCATTGAGACGCAAATCCCCTTGGCCAATAAGAACACTGCCTTGAAAGACTGCGGTGCCGGTGTCTTGATCTATGCTTAGGCTATCAGACGTAATTTCCAGCGGTGCAGTAGGGTCCGCATTAATCGTTCCGAGGTTGATACTGGTTTGCGAAAACGCCGGGCCAGCAACCATCAGGATCGCGCAAAAGAATGCAGTTTTAAAAAGTGTCACGTCAAAGAATCCTATTGTTGCGGTGTGTATATCAGCCGAACACCATTTTGGAAAAGCATCACTTGACCGTCAGTCCCTTCGGGCGTTTCGATAATCATCTGACCTGCGGTAAGCGAACCAAAAGGTGCTTGTACTTCAATTGCCGCATCAGAAATTATCTGCCCTGTGGTCATGTTCGCCGTAATGCCAACCGTTTCCATTTCGTAGCCGTTTGATGTTTCAACACGGGCCAAACCCGAAAGACGCGCGATCCGGGATGTGGTGTCGAGTTCACCGGTTCCGGCGCGTATGTCGATGTGGACACCATTTACGGACTCAATGCTCGCAGTCAGATTTTCAATGATCATCAGGTCGCCGTTCGGACGGGTGGTGTCGGCGCT
>Ga0209121_10001521_pt1 | contig 24284 bp, 25 predicted proteins | sample Cruoilmetagenom3_FD_187292 | JGI IMG/M metagenome (GOLD analysis project Ga0209121, IMG submission 187292) | Oil polluted marine microbial communities from Coal Oil Point, Santa Barbara, California, USA - Sample 3 (SPAdes) (version 2) | ecosystem: Environmental > Aquatic > Marine > Oil seeps ... | reverse complement strand
GATCGCGCCATCCATCTGCGCCGCACCAGTGATCATGTTTTTCACATAATCCGCGTGGCCCGGGCAATCAACGTGGGCGTAGTGACGTGTTTCTGTCTCATACTCGACGTGTGCAGTCGAGATGGTGATCCCGCGTGCTTTTTCTTCAGGGGCCGCGTCGATATCCGCGTAATCCTGAAACTCGCCGAACTGCTTGGTAATCGCAGCTGTCAGTGTCGTCTTGCCGTGGTCAACGTGGCCGATTGTGCCGACGTTAACGTGTGGTTTCGAGCGTTCAAACTTTTCCTTACCCATGATATTTTCCTCATGCAATTGGGCAAATTAACGCCCGTGGTTTCATGGCGTGCAGATAATGACCCTTGATGCATAAATCAACAAAAAACCTTTAAGTTTTTAGCTTTTCAAATTCGGGTCAGTTAGCTTTGCATGTTCTTGTAAGGCAAATCTGTCCGTCATTCCGGCGATATAATCCGCAATCACCCTCGCGCGACGGGTTTCATCACCTGCGGCTGCAATCTTCCATTCCGGTGGCATCATGCCCGGATCATCCATGAATATATCAAAAATATCGACAATAATTTGCGCAGCCTTGCGCCGCATCCGCCGCACGGTCCAATGACGATACATGTTCTCGAACAGGAAGTCGCGTATCTGTTTCAAGTCGCTAAAAAGATCGTCCGAAAATTGAATAACAGGCGCGTCCAGCTCGCGGATATCCTGCGCCGATTGCGCCCCGGATACCGCCAATCTAGCGCGGCTGGTTATCAAAACGTCCTCGACCATAACGCCAAACACCCGCCGCAAAGCCTCGTGACGGCGGCGCAATGGATCAAGGTTTGGGTACTTTTCATCCACCACCGCAAAACATTTACCGATAATCGGCAAGGCGCAGATGTCATCTACCGTGAATAGTCCCGCCCGCAAACCGTCATCCAGATCATGGTTGTTATAAGCAATGTCATCTGCAATCGCCGCCACCTGCGCCTCGGCGCTCGCGAAGGTGGCCAGTTCCAGATCGTATTTCGCAATATATTCCGCCAACGCAAACGGCAATTCCCCTGTCACGGGCCCGTTATGTTTCGCGATTCCCTCCAGCGTTTCCCACGTCAGGTTTAAGCCATCAAAATCCGCGTAATGCCTTTCCAGCGAAGTGATAATCTTCAGCGCCTGTGCGTTATGGTCAAACCCGCCGTATTCGGCCATGCATTCATTCAGCGCATCCTCGCCCGTATGCCCGAACGGGGTGTGACCAAGGTCATGCGCCAAGGCAACCGCCTCGGTCAGGTCGATATTCAGGCCCAACGCCCCCGAAATCGTCCGCGCAACTTGCCCGACTTCAATCGAATGGGTAAGGCGAGTGCGAAAATAATCCCCCTCGTGTTCCACAAAAACCTGCGTCTTGTGTTTCAAGCGTCGAAAGCCGCTGGAATGGATAATCCGGTCGCGATCCCGCTGAAACGCCGAACGATGGGCCGAGCCGCCCTCGTCGAATAACCGCCCCCGACTTTGGTCAGGGTCACTTGCGTAAATTGCGCACATCTTAGTCTCCGGTCTTGTCGCGACCCACTTCGGGGCCTATATTCCCCTTGTTACAGCAATAGGATACGGGCCGAAAGATGCAGCTTTCATTACCACCCAAAGTTACGGATCGCGCGTTTGCACAAATCGACGCGATTAATTCGGCAGCCTCCGAGGTGAAATCCTTGCGCGTTGCGGTCGAGGGGGGCGGTTGTTCCGGCTTCCAATACGAAATCAAACTGGATGATCCCGCTGACGATGATTTGATCCTTGAAAAAGACGGCATCAAAGTCTTGATCGATCCGGTTTCTCTGCCATTTTTGGCCGATGCCGTGATTGATTATTCCCAAGAACTCATTGGCGCCCGCTTCGTTATCGAGAACCCGAATGCAACGTCAAGCTGCGGCTGCGGAACCAGCTTCTCCATGTAATTTCCCGCGACGGAAACGTCGCCGGATCCAGTCGATAATACCCGTATTGCGCCGCCAACTCCCAGTCGATCGCCCCGTTGATGGCTTCCACCGTGTCCTTTGTCAGCGCGCCTTTCCAATCCTCCCGCCTGTAATAGGCTGAAATATCCTCAAGCGTCATCGATGAGTTCTTTGTTGAGACAACCGAGCGCACGTTTTTAAACCCTATTCCGAAATCCGACAGCACCTGCCGGACCTCTGCCTCGGGATCAGCCACAAACCTCTCGAAACGGATCACACGTGTCGGCACTTCCGCCCGTCGCATAAACGCCCCGTACGCAGCAACCTTCCCGTTCCACAATTCCATAGGCGAGCGCAGCACCGCATCCATATTATCCCGTGAAACCGTCAACCAGGGCTGCGTTACGAAATCCTGCGTCCGCACGGTTTTTGGCCCCTTCTGATGATACGGCCGCCGCGCCAGCGACAGCGCCCACGAATACGGATTTCGCACACAAAAAACCACATGCGCCCGCTTTTTCACAAACGCTTCATCCCAAATCGGCAACGAATGCTTCCACGCCTTCGTCGGACAGGCCAGCGCCTGTTCGTTATCCCTTAGCGCATCCCGGTAAATCTTGCGCCACTTGCCCTTATACGTCCCCTCGATCACCGCCCGCAGGTCCGCATTCTGCGGCAAGTTCAGCGCACCCCGCTCCCCCAAAGGCTGCATCCGCACGTCTTTTTGCGCCGCCAGCATCCGTATCAACGCCCGCGTCCCCGTATTCCGTTCGCCAAAAACCTTAACGAATTTATAATCGTCCGCCATATAATCCACAGTTCCAATGCCCACTCGAAACCTATATCAATCAAGTGTAGCCAAAACGTTAACGTCAAAAAGGCCCACCATGAAAATCGCATCGTTCAACATCAACGGCATCAAGGCTCGCCTGCCCAACCTATTGACATGGCTGGAAGAAACCGCCCCCGATGTTGTCCTTTTACAAGAAATAAAGTCCATCGACGAAAACTTCCCCCGCGAACCAATCGAAGACCTTGGCTACAACATCGAAACCTACGGCCAGAAATCCTTCAACGGTGTCGCGATCCTATCCAAATTCCCGATCGAGGACGTCACCCGCGGCCTCCCCGGTGACGACGCCGACGAACAAGCCCGCTGGATCGAAGCCACCATAAACACCGTCCGCATCTGCGGCCTGTACCTGCCCAACGGCAACCCGGTGCCGGGCCCGAAATTCGACTATAAACTGGCATGGATGGAACGCATGTTCGCCCGCGCACAAGACCTCCTCGCGTCCGAGGAAATCGCGTTAATGGCGGGGGATTACAACATCATCCCGCAATCCGAAGACGCCGCCCGCCCCGACGACTGGTGGGGCGACGCCCTCTACCGCCCCGAAAGCCTGGCCGCCTATCGCAAGATCCTGAACCTTGGCTTTACCGAGGCCTTCCGCGCCCTAAACACCGCCCCGTTAACCTACACCTTCTGGGACTTCCAGCGTGGCGCATGGCAAAAAAACGACGGCATCCGCATCGACCACTTCCTGCTAACCCCGCAAGCCGCCGACCGCCTGAAATCCTGCGAAATCGACCGCCACATGCGCGGCCACGAACGCCCTTCGGACCACGTACCAATCTGGGTGGAGTTGGAGGTTTAGGCCAACCGCACCCCGACTGGTACAATTCGCCAAGCAATATCTGCTATCATTTTGTTCCGTTTTTAGAACGGGCGTAAGCAACCGCTCGATCATAAACCGGCTTTAGGTCGGGATTATTCAGCCCTAATCCCGAGGCCGTTTGATAGACATCGTTAGGGTTGGCATTAATTTCATTAATTAGTGCTTCGTCATCTGTGATAAATACGTCCCAACCCAATATCCCATGGCCCGGAAACAGTTCATGTGCCTTGGTACAGATTTCAATCGCTTGATCCCAGTGTGGAATCGTGTAGCCAAGAACCGGGTTATCTTTGTCTTGCCAATGCGTTAAGTCATTGAGATGTGGTTTTCCCACGGCGCGCACCCGAAGAGCCTTGCCGTCTTCGAGATTAATATGTGCCCACACCCGAGTATTGAGAGATGCACCGTCATGCATTGCCGTCGCCGATGGAAAGCGCATAACGGCATTAAATGGTTCAACACCGCGATCCGTCAACAATGTAACGATCCTAAGACTAGCCATTGCCATGCCAGAGTGGCGCTGTAACGTACGCTCGCTCCGGTATAGTTTTTGAAAGGTGTAGCCGGCGGGCCAATCTGTAACGATTTCTTCAGCCAACGCGCGAGGGGAAACCTCCACGCCATTTGTAAGAACCAGGTTCACACCATCACGCGCCAAACCCTGAATCGCAATGGAGCCCGCAGCTAATGAACCGCTACGCGGTTTAGCGAATAGAGGCGGATTTTCAGAACGTGTCAAAAATTCAACAATGTCATCAACGTCATTTAGGTGTTCAACATGCGCGGCGGAATCTTCTCCACCGTAAACGGCAAGCGTCAAAGATGTGGAAAACCCATGTTTCCGCAACAAGACTTCTGTCGCGATCTTGTCTTCAATTACATCGCTCTTCAGGCCTAACCCCGGCATCATCAAGGCACCGTTGTACGCGTGCTTGCGGCTTTTCGGTACCAACTCCTTGCGGAATGCGGGGTCGATGTCCCGCATCCAAAATCCGTGCTTGTAATAATCGCCAGGCCGTACGCCCGTCCCACGGATTACATATCCTAATAGTTGTAGCAACTGCGCCCACGGGTTTGGCCCTCCGTTGTTGACTACAGCTGTCACCATTTTGTATGGATCCGGTTTTTCAGCCGCTGTCGTACCAGTTAGAATTTTCATATCAGTTTTACCGCTGCTTGTTGTTGCCACCATTCGGCTTAGTATCAAACGCTTACGCCAAATAGGCAAGCTATGCATAATAAATCACAAAGAACGGTTACATTATTCAGTCACCGCTTTGTATACATCACCCAGGTTCCAATCGGTTACGCCCGGGCTCGTGTGCGACTTAAAGTTACAGGGGTAATACCCAGATAACTTGCGATATAAATATGCGGGAATGTCGTCTCACCATCGGGAAAATCGCTGCGGAACCATTCCAGCTTTTCTTGGGCCGAGAGCGCAGCAAGGCTCCATTCCTTGGCCATCATTCTTTGTAACTCCTGACGCATTACTGCATTGCCCCACTCCCGGATTTCCTCATCCTCTACCATTAGTTCTGTAAGTTTATTGCTGTCGATGATCGCAATTTCGGATGCACCCAGCATTTCAATTTCCACAAGCGAATTTCCTTCGCGCGTTCTGGCAATATTGGGTGGTATAATCCCCAGTCCGCTAGTGAAACCAAGTGTCACTTCGCGGCCATCCGCCTCTCGAATAAGGTTTCGACATTTACCCTTCAAAAGGAAGTATTCACAGTGATCCTCGCAACTCTGATGAACCAGAATGTCGCCCTTTTCCATTTTCCTAAAACTGGCGTCGCCGCATAATCTTTCAATATTTTCGGCGCTCATTTCCTGGATCGAAGTGATGATTTGGCCTAATAATCTATTTCTCTCCAAAAACATCGTTATTTCCGATCAATTCTTATCATTTGTTAATGCGCGATGTGGGCGCTCGCTGCATTCAGGTTTCTTTTTAGCAACGGAGCAAACCTATGCCAATACACCAACCTAACCGCCCAAGTGGTATCGCCGTCAGTCTATGGATGTCTGCAGCACTTTCCGTTTATGCATTAATGATGCTTATAACATTGGCCAGACTTCTGGAAATGTCCGGCGGCATCGCTGTGTTTGATATGATGCCCACGGGTTATGATGCTGAATACGCGTCAAACCTTCTGGCCGCGCTTGGGTCTGATGGCAGGAATTATTACCTCTGGCGGCAAATTCCACTGGATTTTATTTATCCAGCTCTGTTCGGAATTTCCTTCTTTATGCTCTCTACATGGTTGGCTGGCAAATTACCCGCTTTTCAACGCATCCTTCGATTATCCGCAATCGTTGCGCTGGCGGCAGGTGTTTTTGACTACGTTGAAAACATTTTCATCATTCTCATGCTCCGCAACTACCCGGATTTATCCGAGGTATTAGTCCTTGCGGCGAGCATCGCGACACTAACAAAATCCGGGCTGACCATGATTTACTTCACAGTACTTATAGTGGTGCTGCTTGTCAGATTCTTCCAGCTCACCTTCAGTTCCAGATCACCGGGCACCAATTGACTCGAACGTCATGGAATATCTCAAGCCAACGAATCTAAGGCGTTACCCCTCCTCAGAGCACATAGCGAACATACCCCCCTGTATGGACCATATGGCGGCATTCGTATTCCGGCGCAGCACGGATTTGATAAAACTCAACATTTCCACACTATTGCAGCCGCCACAATAAACTCCAATACCTCTTTGTGCTTGCCTTATTCCACCCACCCATGCAAAAACCCTTCCAAAGCCCATCAAACAAGGAGGTTGGCAATGTCCACCGCAATTTCAAATTCCGTACTATCCGAAGAGTTCTGGTCCGCCGAGGGCAACGCCCTTTGGGTCAAACGCATCGTTCTGGTTATCCTCGGGATTGCCGCATTGGCGATCAGCGCCAAGATCAAATTCCCAATTCCATACTCGCCCGTTCCTGTAACCATGGGAACCTTTGCAGTACTGACCATCGGCGCAGCTTACGGCCCACGCTTGGGTCTAGCGACGATCGTTGGCTACCTGCTTATCGGTGCGCTCGGGTTTGATGTATTCGCCAACTCGGCTGCTGGCACGACTGGCGTTGAATATATGATGGGCAGCACGGGCGGTTACCTAGTTGGTTTCGTTCTGGCAACACTGGCACTTGGCTACGCTGCGCGCCGTGGTTGGGATCGTAACGTGGTCGCAATGGCCGCTGTGATGTTCGCCGGCAGCCTAATCATCTACGTCCCCGGTGTTATGTGGCTGGCACACCTATACACATGGGAAAACGCTTTCGCGTGGGGCGTAACGCCTTACCTGATCGGCGACGCTTTGAAATTGGCAATGGCCGCACTTCTGGTTCCGGCGGTTTGGAAAATGGTTGGCAAAGCCCGCGGGTAAATTATTGCTATAAACGAATTGAAGGGCGCCTTAAATGGGCGCCCTTTTCAATTCTGCATAGCCATTCTGATACATCGTCACGGTATGGCTGAAATGAAGACTACCCATCTGGTACTAGATGACCCGATTTCCATATTTTGAGGCTTTACAGGGGCGCAGGTCGTGGATGTTAAATCCTGCCCACGATATGACAGCAGTGTCACACCGTGATTTCTGCCATTGAACATGCGGGATATTTTATTACTTACGGGTTAACGAAAAACCTCAGGAGTAATAAAATGACAGAAACATTCAGCCTAGACGTAACCCTTCAAGGGGATTTCGACGACGTGATCGATAAAGTTACCGAGGCCCTTAAGGCCGAGGGTTTCGGTGTATTGACCCGCATCGACGTTAACACCGTTCTAAAAACCAAAATCGACGTGGATTTCCGCCCCTACACAATTCTGGGCGCCTGCAATCCGGTATTGGCCCACAAGGCCTTAACGGCCCGCGCCGATGTTGGAATGATGCTGCCGTGCAATGTCACAGTGGAAAAATCCGGCGAGGGCGAATGCCTCGTGCGTTTCATCGACCCTGCAAAAATGATGAGCTTCTCGACGCTTGGTGAAAGTGCCGATCTGAAGGCGATTGGCGCAGATGCCGCAGACCGTATCGGCCGCGCGGCGGCCAGTCTGGGCTAAAGCACACCAAGGGCGGAAAGCTCGGCGCGTAATGCACCGGGGATTTCCTCCTGATCCTCACGATACAGGCCGATGTCCTTAGGGGCGTCGGCCTTTGTCAGGTATCGCCAGCCTTGGAATGGGCGGCGACGGTGCGCCTCGGTCAACACCAGTTCAGGGTCGAAGATCAAGGCGCAACGGCGGATGCCGTCCTCGCCGATCACTTCGTCCATACGGATGATCCGTTGGCGCGCCAGTATCAAACCTTTGAAAACCCAGTATAAGGACCCGCCATCCAGCAGCTCGGCCTCGCGGCGTGGCCACATGCGGGTGATGTGATTTGGCACGTATTCGATGCCATTCGCACGCGCCTCGGCCGCGCGGGCTTCACGCCAACCGGCCAGATCGCTGACCTTTTCGGCCCCGACACAAAGTTTCACCAAGTTTAGCTCGCCACTCATGCGCCCTTCATATCAGAGCCCCGCGAAACGTCCATAACGTTATTGCAAAATCCGCCCGCGCGACGTAGCTTGGTTTCCCTACCCACCTTCAGGAGAATTCGCGCATGTCTGCATTCGCCGCCCCGATTTCACAGTCCATATGGGACATGAAATACCGCTTCAAAACCCCTGAAGGCGAAGTGATTGACGAAACGGTCGAGGATAGCTGGCGGCGTGTGGCACGGTCTTTGGCCGCAGGCGAAAAAGACCCGGCGCAGTGGGAAGACGTATTTTACGACGCGCTGGAAGGGTTCAAATTCTTACCCGCAGGCCGCATTCTGGCAGGTGCTGGCACCGAACGTTCCGTCACGTTGTTCAACTGCTTTGTAATGGGCACGATCCCCGACACGATGAGCGGGATTTTCGAGAGCCTGAAGGAAGCGGCCCTGACCATGCAGCAAGGCGGCGGGATCGGGTACGATTTTTCCACCCTGCGCCCCAAAGGCGCGAGCGTGGTTGGCGTGGGCGCCGACGCCTCCGGCCCGTTGTCATTCATGGATGTCTGGGATTCGATGTGCCGCACGATCATGTCGGCGGGTTCGCGCAGGGGCGCGATGATGGCGACGATGCGGTGCGATCACCCCGATATCGAGGATTTCATAACCGCAAAACAAGATGCCGCCCGTTTGCGGATGTTCAACCTGTCCGTGCTGGTAACTGACCCGTTTATGGAAGCCGTGCAGGCCGACGGCCCGTGGGATCTGGTGTTTGACGGCAAAATTTACCGCACGGTGCAGGCGCGGGATCTGTGGAACCAGATCATGCGCTCGACTTACGATTTTGCCGAGCCGGGGGTGATTTTCATCGACCGGATCAACCAGAAGAACAACCTGAATTATATCGAAACCATCGCCGCCACCAACCCGTGTGGCGAACAGCCCCTACCCCCATATGGCGCGTGCTTGCTGGGGTCGATCAATTTGGCGCGGCTTGTTGCCAACCCCTTTGAGGAGGCCGCAACGCTGGACGGTGACGCGCTAAGCGAACTCGTCACCGTCGCCATTCGAATGATGGACAACGTGGTAGACACCAGCCGTTTCCCCCTGCCCGAACAACAAGCCGAAGCGATGGCGAAACGCCGGATCGGGCTGGGCGTGACAGGGCTGGCGGATGCATTGCTAATGATAGGCTTGCGCTATGGCTCGAAGGAGGCCGCGCGGCAAACGGAAGAATGGCTGAAAGCAATCGCGCGCGCGGCATATCTGGCCTCGGCGCATTTGGCAGGCGAAAAAGGAGCGTTCCCCTTATATGACGCCAAGCCCTATCTGGCGGGCGACACGATGATGGCGATGGACGACGAAGTGCGCGACGCCGTCGAAAAGCACGGCATTCGCAATGCTTTGTTAACCTCTATCGCCCCGACCGGTACAATCAGCCTTTATGCCGGCAACGTGTCCAGCGGCATCGAACCGGTGTTTGCCTATGCCTATACCCGCAAGGTTTTGCAAAAGGACGGCTCGCGCACCGAAGAAGAGGTCGAGGATTACGCCGTCAAGCTGTGGCGCGAGAAGTTCGGCGACAAGGAATTGCCTGACTATTTCGTTAACGCCCAGACATTGGCCCCCATCGACCACGTCCGCATGCAGGCGGCGGCGCAGAAATGGGTGGATTCCAGCATTTCGAAAACTATTAACTGCCCCGAAGATATCGACTTCGAAGCCTTCAAGGAGATTTACCTGGAGGCGTGGGATACAGGCTGCAAAGGTTGCACAACCTACCGCCCAAACGAGGTGACCGGATCGGTCCTGTCCGTCAGCGAAAAGGTCGAATCCCAACCCGAAGGCGAAGCCCCCGATCACGCGGGCGAGGTTGTATACTTGTCCGAGCCCTTGGATCGCCCCGAAAACCTGCAAGGCCAAACCTACAAGATCAAATGGCCCGAAAGCGAACATGCGATTTATATCACCCTGAACGATGTGATCATCGGCGGCCACCGTCGCCCGTTCGAAGTATTTATCAACTCCAAAAACATGGAACACTTCGCGTGGACAGTGGCGTTAACCCGCATGATCTCGGCTGTGTTCCGGCGTGGCGGGGATGTCTCGTTCGTGGTCGAAGAACTGAAAGCCGTATTCGACCCCCGCGGCGGCGCGTGGGTTGGCGGAAAGTATATACCGTCCATCTTGGCCGCCATCGGTGGCGTGATTGAGCGCCACATGGTCGAGACAGGGTTTATCGAGGGCGAAGGCATGGGGTTGAAAACCGACCCACAAGCCGAGGCCGTAGCGGTCGGCGAACGCCCCCGCGCACCCGCCTGCCCAAGCTGCGGGCAATACGCGATGCGGATGATTGAGGGATGTATGACGTGTGGGGAGTGTGGGCACTCGAAATGTGGGTAATTTCCACCGGACTCAACTACCTTGCATATTAACTACAAGGAACAATATTTATCTTGAAACACACTCGGAAAAATTTATTGCGTTTACTATCTGCCGCCATCTTGGCAACTGCCCCAACGCAACTCACTGCCGAACCCAACGATGCTGCTAATGTCTTTTTCGGCGAAATCATAAACACCTGCATTCCACAAGTTGAAACGCAGACTGATTTCGTGAGGACTGGCCTGAAAGAAGTCCCTCCCCTCCGTCGTTTCCAAATCTTCAGCTTTATGAGCAAGACCATGGACCCAGAAGGCGTGCGGCTATGGAAAACAGCCTCAGATCAAGTCGTTCTTGTCGAAGATGGCGAAAGCAGGTCGTGCTATATTCTGGGTTTCAAGATCGAAGAGCAGGCATTACTTGATGCCTACCGAGCTTGGCGTGAGAACAGGAATGATGACGAATTTCTGGTTTTCTCCGACATTGAAACCCAAACCGATATGCAGAAAAGGCTGGGTAGGCATGGATTGCTTGCAAAAAAGTTAAATGAAGAGTTCCATGTGGAAGTGATAATCAGTTCGCATTATAAATATGACAATTTTGTAACCGCCTTCGTCGCGTTCATGCCACAAACGCCGGTTTCAGATAAATTGTTTGGCGCACCTTCCGACGAAGCTCAATCCGATGAATAGCAATGGACTACCTTAGCTAAATGAACACCTCATATATTTATGAAAAATAATTGTAGCCCTTAGCAAAACATTAACCATTCCCGCGTATAACAAACCTCGCTGAGCAAGGTTCTGACAAAACCACTAGAGGTTATCGCGCTGGGCATCTGAAAGTACATAACCTGACAAACCGCTCGATAATCGGGGTGTCTGGTACAGCAGGCGCTCCGGTCGCTTGGATCGGGCAGCCACAGCGCGATAGCCTTCGCTATATTCGGCCACATTACCCCAATGCGGCCAGATCAGGTTCCACAGCAGAACCTTCCGAGAATTCCCGAAAATTTGGCGCAGTATCCCCTCGACCAGCGGTTTTTGTGTGCCTTATCGGCCCAGATAATCCCCCAAAGCGCGCAGTTTGGTGAAAAACTCGCTGGTGGACGCGCGCGGGATAAAGACGTTTTGGTCCCCGATACGGATATAAACCTGCGGCCCGTCGCCAAGCACGCCGGAACGCCCCAGTTCTACGTCGACAGTTTCGGCATCGGCCTTCGCCGACACCTTGCACGCCTCGTTGGAATAATAAGATGTGCCTTCCATATGCGCCTCCAGAAATGGTTATAGGCGCAGTTTAGCACAAATTATCCATATCGCGAAATTCAGCCGTTATGCCTTGCCGTATCCACCCGCCGTCGGCGGCTGCACAATAACCGCATCACCCGCTTCCAGAACGGTCTGATCGCAGCCCTTCAACGTCTCGATGGTCCCATCAACGCGGCGCACTTGGGTTAGACCCAACTGGCCATCCTCGCCCCCTTCAAGGCCCTTGGGGGGCAGCGTGCGGCTGGATGACAGTATCGCGCAATCCATCTTTTCCAAGAACCGCAAGGTGCGGCGCGTACCCGACCCCGCGTGCCATTTGCCTTTGCCACCAGAACCGTGGCGAATGTGGAAATCTTCCAGAAGAACCGGATAGCGGAACTCCAGAATTTCAGGGTCAGTCAGGCGCGAATTCGTCATATGTACCTGCACCGCATCGGTCCCGTTAAACCCCGGTCCAGCGGGGGAACCCGAACATATCGTTTCATAATACTGGTAGGTATCATTGCCGAACGTTAAGTTGTTCATCGTGCCCTGTGAATTGGCCATCGCGCCGAGCGCCGCCAGCAATGTGTTGGTAACTTGCTGGGAAGTCTCGACATTTCCGGCAACCACAGCGGCGGGGTATTTCGGGCGCAGCATACAATCTTCGGGGATGATGATATTGATCGGTTTTAGGCAACCCGCATTCATCGGGATATTTCCATCGACCATCAGGCGGAAGGCATAAAGCACAGCAGCACGCGCCACGGGTTCGGGCGCATTGAAATTGCTTTCCTGTTGCGGCGAGGTTCCGGTGAAATCTACCGTCGCTTCGCGGTTTTCCTTATCAACCGAAATCTTAAGTTTAATCACGGCACCTTGGTCTGTGTGGGTTTCCCATTCGCTGTCCTTCAGCACATCAATCACACGGCGGACATTTTCTTCGGCGTTGTCCTGCACGTGGCCCATATAGGCGTTCACAACATCCAGTCCGAACTGGTTAACCATTTTATGCAGCTCTTGAATGCCCTTTTCATTGGCGGCAATCTGAGCCTTCAAATCGGCGATATTCTGGTAAGGGTTGCGGCAAGGAAATGCATGGTCGGTCAGCAGTTTCTGCAAGGCTTCCTCGCGGAATTCTCCTCGATCAACCAGCAGGAAGTTGTCAAACAACACGCCTTCCTCGTTAACGTTTGTCGCCAGCGGCGTCATTGACCCTGGTGCCGAACCGCCGACATCGGCGTGATGCCCGCGCGACGCTACATAGAACAGGATATCCTCGTCAGCATCATCAAACACCGGCGTCACCACCGTAATATCAGGCAAATGTGTGCCGCCATTATAGGGTGCGTTCAGCGCAAACACATCACCTGGCCGCATTTTACCTGTGTTCTGCGCGATGATCGCCTCGACAGAACGATCCATCGAACCCAAATGCACCGGCATGTGTGGCGCGTTGGCCACAAGCGAAGAATCCGCCGCAAATACTGCGCAGGAAAAGTCCACCCGTTCTTTAATGTTCACCGAATAGGCAGTGTTTTGAAGCGTCACGCCCATCTGTTCGGCAATCGCCATGAACAGGTTGTTGAATACCTCCAACATCACCGGATCGGCCTCTGTGCCCAGCGCCTTGGAGCGTAGTAGCGCCACCACGCGACGCAGGATGACATGGTTATATTCATTCACCTCGGCCTGCCAGCCCGGCTCCACGACTACAGTTTGATGAGGCTCGATTATCAGAGCGGGACCATCAATAGTCATACCCGCGCTAAACGCGGTACGGTCGCGAAATACGCCAGCCTCGTGCCATGCCCCGTCAGCATAGAACTGCGCGGTCTCGCCCGCCTCGACGGTATGTTTTTGCAATGGCTGAGTGGGCTCTTCGATCATGGCCCCGCCACCAACGGTTTCGACTTCGGCAGCCTCGATCACCACAGTTTTGCCCTCGAATACAAAGCCGAACTGCTTGCGGTGCGCGTCTTCAAACGCGACCAGCATCGTTGCAACATCGGTGAAATCGACCGCGATTGGCGAATCCGTCCCCTCGTATCGCAAATGCAAGCGCGGGTGGGTCTGGATTTCCCCGGCCGGCACTCCTTGATCGCGGAGCTCGTTAAATGTCGTGGCGCGAAGCGCCTCAATTGAGTTCCCTACATCGGACAGGTTTTCAGCGTTCAAAGGCTGGACAACAGACTGCGTGCGATTGGCCCGAATATCAGCCAGCCCCATCCCATACGCCGACAAAATGCCGGAATGCGGATGCACCACAACCGTCGTCATCCCCAGCGAATCCGCGACCGCACAGGCGTGCTGCCCGCCAGCCCCGCCAAAGCAGGTCAGCGCATATCCCGACACATCGTACCCACGTTGCACAGAAATTTTCTTGATCGCATTCGCCATGTTTTCAATGGCAATCGCAAGAAACCCTTCGGCCACTTGTTCAGGTGTGCGGCCATCCCCGATCTCCTCCGCTAAATCAGCAAACGCCGTCTGAACAGCCTCGACATCCAGCGGTTGATCCTGATTTTCCCCGAAAATCTTCGGGAAGTTTTCCGCCCGCAGTTTCCCGACCATGACGTTCGCATCGGTAACCGCCAGCGGCCCGCCACGGCGATAACATTTCGGCCCGGGATTCGCACCGGCCGAGTCTGGCCCGACACTAAACCGCGCCCCGTCGTAATGCAGGATCGACCCGCCACCAGCCGCAACCGTATGAATTCGCATCATCGGCGCGCGCATCCGCACGCCCGCAACCTCGGTTTCAAACGCCCGTTCAAATTCGCCATCGTAATGACAAACATCGGTGGAGGTCCCCCCCATATCAAACCCGATAATCTGTTCAAACCCTGCAATCGCAGACGTCTGCACCGCTCCGACGACACCGCCAGCGGGGCCCGAAAGGATTGCGTCCTTGCCTTGAAACAGCTCTGCCGCAGTCAAACCGCCAGACGACATCATGAACATCAGGCGCACGCCCTCGCCCAACTCGCCAGCGACCTGCTGAACATAGCGCGACAGGATCGGCGACAGGTAGGCATCTACCACCGTCGTATCCCCGCGCCCGATCAACTTCATCAGAGGCGAAACCTCGTGGCTGACGGAAACCTGCGTAAATCCGATATCGCGCGCAATATCAGCCACGATTTGCTCGTGCAGCGGAAAGGCGTAGGCGTGCATAAACACAATCGCCACGGCCCGTATGCCCGTGTCAAACACGGCCTGAAGGTCCGCGCGAACAGCTGCATCGTTTGGCTCCAGCTCGATCATGCCGTCAACCCGCACGCGCTCCTCAACCTCGACGACCTCTGAATACAGCAACTCGGGCTTGATAATCTCGCGGGCAAAAATATCAGGGCGATCCTGATAGCCAATCTCCAGCGCATCACGGAACCCGCGTGTAGTCACCAGCAACGTCGGGTCGCCTTTACGCTCCAGCAATGCATTCGTGGCCACAGTGGTTCCCATCTTGACGGTATCAATCGCGTTCGACGGGATCGGTTCGCCATGCTTCACGCCCATCAGCTCACGAATACCCTGAATAGCGGCGTCACGATAAGCCTCGGGGTTTTCGGACAACAACTTATGCGCAACGATGTCGCCTTCGGGATTACGCGCCACGATATCGGTGAACGTGCCACCGCGATCAATCCAGAAGTCCCACTGTTTTTGGCCCATAACGTTCTCCGAATCCCGATTTTGCCACACGAAAGAGCGGCCTCAGGCTCACGTCAACATTTTATCGACAAATTGTCAACGTTATACGTCAAGCGTTGTGACATCCCCGCCATAAAGCCAGTCAAACCGTCCCAACAAGGCCGAAGGCACCAACCGCGATATCGCCCTCAATCCCGTATGCGCAACCAATCGCACCGGGCCACTTGATAAATGATACGCCGTTGCGTTCGAGGCCGCCGCCTTTTGCACCCGGGTCGCCCTTGGTTTGCAAATGCGTTCATAGGCCAGCAGCCCGTCCGGTACGCCGGAGCGGTCCAGCTCGCGCGCCAAAACCCAGGCATCTTCCAACGCCATAACGGCCCCTTGCGCCAGAAACGGCAACATCGGGTGGCAGGCATCCCCGACCATCGCGATGTTGCCCTTCGTCCATTCAGGCAAATATGGATGGTTGAAAAGCCCCCACAGGAATGTCTCGTCCACCGCGTTCAGGATTGTCTGAACATCCCGCCCTGCCCCTGCAAATGCACGGCGCAGGTTTTCGGATGTGTCAGGAATGTTCCACCCTTCATCTGCCCAAGCATTCCGCTCTTCCACCGCCACAAAATTGATGACTGACCCGCCGCGCATCGGATACGTCACCAGATGCCGCCCCGGCGCCATATATACCGTCGCAGTGTTTTTGACGGCCCCTTTGGGCAGCTTTTCTGCTGGAATTATTCCGCGCCAAGCAACCTGCCCCGTGAAACTGGCTGGCTGGCCGTTAAACACCTCGGCGCGAACAGCAGAACGCACGCCGTCCGCCGCAATCACCACCGAAGCATCAATATCCTCAACCGTTTCAACCTTCTGCCCCAGCCGTATATCGACACCCGCGGCACGGGCTCCATCGGCCAGAACGCTCAGCAAATCCGCGCGGTGGAACTGCCAATAAGGCCGCCCCCACCGTTGCATCGCCGCCTGCCCCATCTGCAACCGCGCCACCTCACGTCCCGACGCCATGTCCCGCAACTCGATCGCTTCGGGCACATTCGCAACGGCCTCGGCCGCATCTCGCAAGCCCAACGCCTCCAACACGGCCACACCGTTAGGGCCAATCTGCAAGCCTGCACCAACCTCTCCCAACTCGGTAGCCTGCTCCAACACGGTCACAATCGCCCCGCGCTGCGCCAAAGCAGTAGCTGCGGCCAGTCCCGCGATGCCGCCACCCAAAACCGTAATGTCTACGCCCTTAATGCTCATGATTGCCTCACAACGCCCTTATTTTCCAGAATAGCAATTTGATCGGATGAAAACCCGACATTCGAAAGAACCTGCCGCGTATCCGCCCCGTCCGATGGTAGATGCGTATCAACATCCCCCGACCCGCCCGAAAACACCGGCGCACGCGCAGGATGCATCAACCCGTCCACCTCGTGCAACAATCCGCGCGCCTGCATATGCGGGTGCGCTGCGGCCTCCTTATAGCTCAACACAGGCGTCACACAGGCGTCGGTGCCGTCAAACACAGCCACCCAAGCCGCCTGCTTCTTCTTTGCAAAAATACTCACTAACAATTCCGCCTGCCGCGCGTGCTGCGTTTCATCGTGTTGCGCACCATATCCCTCGGGCGCCACTCCCAAAACCCCAAGCATTGCCGTCAAAAATTGCGGCTCGATACAACCGACAGCCATGTATTTTCCGTCTGACGTTTCATAACAGCGATAATAAGGTGCCCCACCGTCCAGCCAGTTGGCCCCGCGCAGGTCCGTCCAGCGGTTCGCCGCATCCAGCCCATGGAAAAACCCCATCATGGAGTTCACCCCGTCGGTAATCGCTGCATCAACCACCCGCCCTTGGCCGGTGGTCTTTGCCTCAAGCAAGGCCGCCAAAATCCCCATCGCCAGAAACAGGGACCCACCGCCGAAATCCCCGACCAGATTAAGCGGCGGAAAAGGCGGCTGATCTGCGGGGCCCATCGCCTGCAACGCACCTGTTAACGAAAGATAATTAATGTCGTGCCCCGCCATCGAGGCATAAGGGCCAGATTGCCCCCACCCCGTCATGCGCCCGTATATCAACGCCGGATTACGGCCATGACAAACCTCGGGGCCAAGCCCAAGGCGTTCCATCACGCCCGGGCGATTACCTTCGATCAGGGCATCTGAGTTGGCGATCAGATCCAGCGCCAGCGCCGCCCCTTCAGGCGATTTCAGATTGATGATGATAGATTTCTTGCCTCGCCGGTCCGGTGCGCCCTCTACGGACACCGCACCCCGTTTCGGGCGATCCACCACCGTCACATCCGCGCCCATATCGGCCAGCAACTGGCCACAATACGGCCCTGGTCCTATCCCTGCAAATTCCAGAATTTTCACACCATTCAGTGGGCCGTTCAGCATATCGTAACCTCCATTTCAAATGGAGTTTGGGCAAAAAAAGAGGGGCCGTAAAGCCCCTCTCTCAAAGTCTGTAAAATTACGCAGCGATCAGTCGTCGCGGTGGACTTTTTCTTTACGCTCGTGACGCTCTTGCGCTTCAAGACTGTAGGTCGCAATAGGACGTGCATCGAGGCGTTTCAGCGAAATCGGTTCGCCAGTGTCGTCGCAATACCCGTAAGAACCATCTTCGATCCGGCGCAATGCCGCGTCGATCTTGGAAACGACTTTGCGTTCGCGATCCCGTGTGCGCAATTCCAGCGCACGGTCGGTTTCCTCGGATGCGCGGTCGGCAACATCAGGAATGTTGCGCGTACCTTCTTGCATATGCTCGATCGTGCCACGGGTTTCTTCCAGAATGGAAGCTTTCCACGCTATCAACTTCTGACGAAAGTATTCCGTCTGACGCTCGTTCATAAATGGCTCGTCTTCGGCTGGATGATAATCTGCATCCAAAATAGTTTCCGCTTTCATCAAGTTTTCCCTAACCAGATAATGTGCGTTACGTCGAATTCTGCCCTTTCGATGTAACACCAAATTTTGCGTTATGGGCAGGCCATACCGAATAATTCACACAATGTCACGCACTACATATGGCGCTTTCCACGAAAGTTACCGGATGCTAGGGTCTTGCCGGAAATGAATCGAAATATGGTGAAAAAATGCGCTTTACTGGCACGGATGATTACGTTGCAACCAACGACTTGAAGGTGGCAGTAAACGCTGCGATCGCATTAGAAAGACCCCTGCTCGTTAAAGGTGAGCCGGGCACAGGTAAAACCGAGCTTGCCCGCCAGGTTTCAGACGCTTTGGGCGTGGAGATGTTAGAGTGGAACATCAAATCCACCACCAAAGCCCAGCAGGGCCTTTATGAATACGACGCCGTTTCCCGCCTGCGCGATTCGCAATTGGGCGATGAACGGGTGAACGATGTGAAGAACTACATCAAACAAGGTAAGTTGTGGCAGGCGTTCACGGCGGACAATCGTGTCGTGCTGTTGATCGACGAGATCGATAAAGCCGACATAGAATTCCCCAACGACTTGTTGCAGGAATTGGACAAGATGGAGTTCCACGTCTACGAGACTGGCGAGACCATCACAGCCAAACACCGCCCGATTATCATCATCACCTCGAACAATGAAAAAGAGCTGCCGGACGCCTTCCTGCGCCGTTGTTTCTTCCACTACATCCGCTTCCCTGACACCGAAACGATGCAGAAAATCGTTGATGTGCATTTCCCCGACATTAAGCAGGATTTGCTTGAGGAAGCATTAACGCAATTCTACAAAATTCGCGAAACACCGAACCTGAAGAAAAAACCATCAACCAGCGAGGTTCTGGACTGGCTGAAACTGCTACTTAGCGAAGACCTTAGCACCCAAGCCTTACGCGAGGATGCAACGCTGAACCTACCCAAAATGCACGGCGCGTTGTTGAAAAATGAACAGGACGTGCATCTGTTTGAACGCCTCGCTTTTGTCGCCAGGAAACAGAAATGACCCTTACGGTACGCCCCCTTACCGCCGCCGACGAAGCCCAATGGCGCGTTCTTTGGACCGGTTACCTTGATTACTATGAAACCTCCGTTCCCGAGGAGGTTTACCAATCATCCTTCGCCCGCATGCTTTCGGGCGAGGATAACGAATTCCACGGCATGGTTGCCGAACTCGACGGCAAGCTGGTTGGCCTTGTGCATTACCTTTTCCACCGACACGGCTGGAAGATCGAGAATGTGTGTTACCTGCAAGACCTTTACACAGACCCGACGGTACGCGGCAAAAGTATTGGCCGCGCATTGATCGAGGCAACCTACAAAGCCGCTGACGAGGCAGGCGCACCTGCCGTTTACTGGCTGACCCAAGACTTTAACGAAGCTGGCCGCCGCTTGTATGACCGTGTCGGCCAGCTAACCCCTTTCATCAAATACGCACGTTAGGAAACCACATGATACTAGCAGCAATCGGAGCCATCCTCGGCGCTATCCTCGGCTGGGTTCGCGCCACCAAACGCGGTGGAAATATGGCTGACAAGCTGCAATATGCAACGGCCCACGGCATTGCGTTGCTGTTGGTCGGCTACTTCATCGCGCTATTCATGGCGAAGTGGGGCATCTAGGTGTTCCTCCAGTTTTTCACCAACTTGCGGGACGCCAAAGTACCCGTATCCCTGCGGGAGTATCTTAGCTTCCTTGAGGCAATGGACGCCTCGTTGGTGCTTTATGATGTGGAGGGGTTTTACTACCTCGCCCGCGCGATCATGGTGAAGGACGAACGCAATCTGGATAAGTTTGACCAAGCCTTTTCAGCAAGCTTCAGCGGACTGGAAAGCATGACGGTTGACGACATCATGAACGCGGTCGATGTGCCCGAGGACTGGATCCGAAAGCTGGCCGAAAAGACCCTGTCAAAAGAAGAGATGGCGCAAATCGAAGCCTTGGGCGGTTTTGACAAGCTGATGGAAACACTGAAGCAGCGTCTGGCAGAACAGGAAAAACGGCATCAAGGGGGGTCCAAATGGATCGGCACCGCTGGCACCTCGCCATTTGGTGCCTACGGCTATAACCCTGAAGGTATTCGTATTGGTCAGCATGAAAGCCGGCATCAGCGGGCGGTCAAGGTCTGGGATAAACGCGAGTTCCGAAATCTGGATGACAGCGTGGAACTGGGCACCCGCAACATCAAAGTCGCGTTAAAACGCCTGCGCCGCTGGGCCCGCGAGGGTGGCGACGACGAGCTGGATATGGACGGCACAATCCGTGCAACGGCGGAAAACGGCTATATCGACATCAAAACCCGCCCTGAACGCCGCAATAACGTTAAGGTTCTGTTGTTCCTTGATGTCGGCGGCTCGATGGACGCGCATATTCGTTTGGCCGAGGAACTGTTTTCCGCCGCCAAGACCGAATTCAAACATCTGGAATATTACTACTTCCATAACTGTCTTTATGAAGGGGTCTGGAAGGACAACAACCGCCGTTGGACAGAACAAATCCCGACGTGGGATGTGCTGCACACCTATGGATCAGATTACAAATGCATCTTTGTAGGAGATGCCGCAATGTCCCCTTACGAAATCGGTTATCGTGGTGGGGCAAGCGAGCATTATAACGAAGAAACGGGCGAGACGTGGCTGCACCGCGCCCGCGAGCAATGGCCCGACCACATCTGGATCAACCCGACGCAACAGGATTATTGGCAATATACCCACTCCATCGGTATGATCCGCGAGATATTTCAAAACCGGATGTTCCCGATGACCCTGAAAGGGATCGAGGGGGCGATGAAGGAGCTGGGAAGATGAAAAGGTTGTGGGGCGATCATAAACTTCTGGTGTTGGGCTTTTTGGGTGCGCTGATCTTGACGGCTGTCCTGCTTGTACGCCTGATCGCTGACGTTGCCTATTGGCCGCAGCATCAGGACGAACCGATCTCGGGCTGGATGACCGTTGGGTATGTCGCGCATTCCTATGCCGTGGACAAAGACGGATTGATCGAGGCGCTCGGGATTGAAACGGATTTGCGTCGCCATTTGACACTGACAGCCATCGCGGATGCGCAAGATATGTCGCTGGCGGAACTTCGCAACGCCTTGTTAAAAGCCGTCATCGATCAGCGTACAAACCCGTGACGGAAAGCATCCTGTCCCTTGTGCCCACCTATGGGTTGCCGTTTTTGTTCGGCATTACTGTTCTGGCCGCAGCCAGTGTGCCTGTGTCCAGTAGCCTGGCGTTGTTGGTGGCTGGCGCGTTCATCGCCAGTGGCGAGCCTGGGTTAACGGAATCTTACCTGACCGCACTGGCGGGGGCCATAATCGGCGATCAGATTGGTTACCAGATCGGGTTTCACGCAGGCAACGCTGTCGAAGAACGCCTTAGCCGCAAACACAAACGCGCCGCCCAGATTGCACGTGCCAAGGCCCTTATCGATCGTTTCGGCGGGATTGGCGTCTTCCTGACCCGCTGGCTGCTGGCCCCTATTGGCCCTATCACCAACATCATTTGCGGAGCGAGCGACATGCGCTGGCTACGTTTCACGATCTGGGATGTTGCAGGCGAGGCCCTATGGGTCGCGATATATATCGGTATTGGATACGTATTTCGTGGAAACCTTGAAGAAATCGCCATTTTACTGGGCGAGGCCAGCTGGCTGTTGATCGCAGCCCTTGTTGCACTGGGGACGGGTATCCGCGTTCTGGTCCTATTGCGGCAACATCGAAAAGAAAGTGACGTAGCATGAGCAATGCACCGGTTTTCGATATCGACCCTTTTACGTTCTGGGCAGACCCCTATCCGGCACTTGCCCAGATGCGCGCCCTTGGTCCGGTGGTTTATGTCCCGCAGTTTGACCGCACAATGATCGTGAAACGTGACGAAATCGTTAATGCCGAACCGAAGATCGAGGTGTTTAGCTCCGAACAGCCAGAAGGGTTAATGGCGGTTCTTCTGGGCCAAAACCTGATGCGAATGGATGGCGAGGCGCATAAAGTGGAACGCAAGGCGTTGTTCCCCTGCATTTCACCCAAGACGGCGCGGGATCATTGGACCGCCATCTTCAGGGCCGAGGCCGAAGCGATACTGACGGAGTTGGCGCCGAAGGGTTCGGCTGATTTGTTCATGGAATACGGCACGCGCCTGTCCGCACAATGTCTGATCAAGATCACAGGGTTGGAGACGGCAACATGGCAAGAGATGGACATCTGGTCGCAAGCGATGATCGACGGGATCGCGAATTATACCGCTGATGCGGAAGTTGAGGCACGGTGTAACGCCGCCACGGCGGCCGTGGACGCAGCGATTGATGCAATGTTGCCAAAAGCGGGGCAGAAATCGCTGGATATGATTAACGTCATGTTGGCGGCGGGGCTGCCTGAGGAAAGCATCCGCGCCAATATCAAGCTAATGATTACGGGCGGGCAGAACGAGCCCCGCGATGTGATATCCGGCGCGATTTGGGCGTTGCTGACCCATCCTGATCAATTGGCGAAAGTGCGGGCGGGCGAGGTTAGCTGGATGCAGGTATTCGAAGAATTCGTGCGCTGGCTAAGCCCGGTCGGCATGTCGCCGCGTATCATCGCACAAGAACACCGGATCGGGGATGTGACGCTTAAGGCGGGCGACAACGTTTTCTTCATGCTCGGATCTGCCAACCGTGACGAGGCGTATTTCGCGAACCCCGACCAGTTTGATATTACCCGCGATGCAAGCAAACATATTGCCTTTGGTGCGGGTCCGCATTTTTGTGCTGGCGCGTGGATAAGCAAGGCGATGGTCGCCGATGTTGCCCTGCCGATGCTGTTCGATGCCATGCCGGAATTGCGGATTACGGATGACGTGCGCCTTGGCGGCTGGGCCTTCCGGGGCATCCTGAATTTGCCTTGCGCGTGGTAGGCCTGCGCCCCATATATAAACCATGATCCGTTTCGCCCCCATACTGTTGGCCATCATCGGCGCCGTCATAATGTTCCGCATTTCCGCATGGCGGAGCGGCAAAAATCTGGATGCGCGCTCGACCCCGTTGAAAGACCCGGCGTTACTGGCGCTGACCAAACGTATGGCCGATCAGTTGGATTTGCCGCGCCTTAAGGTACACATTTATGAAATCGAACCAATCAACGGGCTGGCCGCAGCAGACGGACGGATTTTCATTACCCGTGGGTTTATGAACAAATACCGCGACGGGATTGTCGATGCCGAAGAATTGGCGAGCGTGATTGCTCATGAGCTTGGCCACGTCGCGCTTGGGCATTCCAAACGCCGGATGCTGGATTTTGCTGGGGCAAATGCGGCGCGGGTTATTCTTATGACGGTGGTCGGGCGAATGATCCCGTTTATCGGTGTCTATATCGTTAATGCGCTAATTTCGATGTTCACGGCAACGCTGTCACGCAAAGATGAATACGAGGCGGATGCCTATGCCTCGGCCCTGTTAACCAAATCTGGCATCGGCGTTGCCCCGCAAATCGCGATGTTCCAGAAACTGGATTATCTGGCGGGCAAAGTTGATGGCGGCGGGCAGTTGGCGTGGCTGATGAGCCATCCTGCGACCGAGGATCGTATTACAGCGATCCGGGCGCTCGATGCGAAGTGGAGGTAGGTTTATCTATTTCTACCCGAGCACCCATCCTCTCCGTTCAATTTTCCACCGCTATTCCTCGAATTTCAGGGGAAAATGGTTCAAGGTAGTTTCCCCAAAAAGAAACTAAACGTAAAGCGACGAGCTCCGAAGCCAACTCAGGGTCAATCTGAAAACTGAGATCTACCCATACGTTGGCCGAGATTTCAGACCTTACTTCGCAACGATTTGATTTGTATCTGCTATACTTAACATCTTCACTCCAACGGTAATCCCCCCTAAAATTAGTGGTGTTCACAAGTAGAATTTTCTCGGCATAACAATTTGAGGAGATTTTGATGAAGAAGACACGATATAGCGACGCAC